>Ga0114975_10000023_pt1 | contig 98794 bp, 90 predicted proteins | sample S_130626_EF_Meta_FD_87031 | JGI IMG/M metagenome (GOLD analysis project Ga0114975, IMG submission 87031) | Freshwater microbial communities from Lake Simoncouche, Canada to study carbon cycling - S_130626_EF_MetaG | ecosystem: Environmental > Aquatic > Freshwater > Lake | place: Lake...
AAAAATTGTAAAAAATGAAAGTTGTATACTCATACAACTTGAGGCTTTTTGCAATTTTTAGCCAAAAAGATGAAGTTAGTTTGGATTATAAATACCAAATCTAGAAATAGTTTATTTGGTATAACTAAACAAACTCCACCAAAACCTTCTTAAAATCTTCTAAAGCAACCGCTTTTTTAATCACCGCTTTACCAATTCCTTCAAGCAAAATGAAAGTCAGATTGTTATTTTCATTTTTCTTATCTTTAAAAAGATGATTGATCAGATTTTCTTGATTCCAAGATTTTCTGATTTTTTTCGCATCAATCACAAAACCGCATTTTTCTAGGTGAGATTTGATCGCCAAAACTTCCTTTTCACTAATCATTCCAAAATTCAGTGACATTTGCGCCGCCATCAACATTCCTAAAGCCACAGCTTCGCCATGTAAAATTTCTGAGGAATAATTAGTTTCAGTTTCAAAAGTGTGACCAAAAGTGTGACCAAAATTTAACAAAGCACGAATGCCGCTTTCTCTTTCATCTTGAGAAACTATTTTAGCTTTTGATTCGCAAGATTTGGCGATAATTGCTCGCAGAACTTCTATGTCATAGTCAAAAATTTTCTGATAATTTTCAGTTAAAAATTCAAAGAAATTTTTATCTTCAATCAAACCATATTTTAAAACTTCGCCGTAGCCCGATTTCAATTCTCTGATCGGCAAGGTTTTCAAAAAATCTAAATCACAAATCACCAATTTCGGCTGATAAAAAGTGCCGACTAAATTTTTTCCAAATTTACTATTAATTGCCGTTTTACCGCCAACCGAGCTGTCCACAGCCGCCAAAAGAGTTGTTGGAATTTGAATAAAATCAATTCCACGCAACAAAATTGACGCGATAAAACCAGATAAATCGCCAATTACACCGCCGCCAAAAGCGATGATTAAAGATTTGCGATCAACATTTTTTTCTAAAATTTCTTCACAAACTTTTTCTAAAAACTCAAAAGATTTTGTCTGTTCACCAGCCTGCGTTTTAATTACATTTGAAGCAACTTGCGCCTTAGACAAAACCTCTTGCAGCCTTGCCAAATGAAGATCGGCAACATTGTTATCGGTGATGATAAAAATTTTGCTATATTTATTTTGGCCTAAAAATTCTACCAAATATTCCACACTTCCCGCATCAATTACGATGTCGTAACTTCTTTGATCAAGATCAACTCGAATCTTATTTTCCACTCTTACCCACTTATTTGTTTAATAATTTTACCAATCACAACTTCCTGACTTTCTTCACCAGTATCAAAGCTAAAATCTGCTTCTTTATAAATTGGATAGCGTTTTCTAGCCAACTCTTCCAAAGCCTTTCTTTTGTTGGTTTGCTTGTTTAAAAGCGGACGATTAGTTTTGCCGCCAATGCGATATAAAATATTATCAATTGTGGCGTGAAGCCAAATTATATTTGATTTTTCTTTTAAAATTTTTCTCACCTCTTCATTGATGAAAGCACCGCCGCCAAGTGACAGGACAATTTTTTCATCACGCAAAACTATTTCTTTGATGATGTTTTTTTCAACTTCACGAAAATATTTTTCACCATTTTTAGCAAAAATTTCATTGATAGATTTTTGTTCACGATCTTCAATTTCTTGATCAGAATCGATAAAATAATATCCCAATTTATCGGCCAGTTTCAACCCAAGAGTAGTCTTTCCAACTCCCATCAAACCAATAATAGCAATAACATTTTTCATTTAATTACTTAAAGAAGGTTTATAATTTTTTTGCAGATTCACAGAAGTTTTTTAACTTCACAAATTATTTTTCACCTTGAAAAAATTGTCTCGCCAATTAAATTTAATAACACATAGTGGTTCTAACAAAACTTAATCAGACAGTTTAAATCAACCACTTAATTAATAACAAATTTGGAGTCCAAATGTCGAACTTTATTAACAGCAAATCTTCTTTTGCTTCTGCCGCATCAAGAACCACTTATGATGTTGGTCTTAGAGAATATATGATCAAGGTTTACAATTTCATGTCTGCTGCTCTTGGTATTTCAGGCGCGGTTGCTCTTTTTGCTTCTAACTCACCCGCTGTAATGCAGCTTATTTTTGGCACTCCACTTTCTTGGGTTGTGATGCTTGCTCCTCTTGGCTTCGTATTTTATTTCAGCGCTAAATTAAATTCACTTTCTGCTCAAACAGCAAAAACTTATTTGTGGATTTTCTCAGCTTTAATGGGTCTTTCTTTATCTTCTCTATTGCTTGTTTACACAGGCGCAAGTGTTGCTAGAGTCTTCTTCATCTCTGCTTCAGTTTTCGGTGCGATGAGTCTTTATGGTTACACAACTAAAAAAGATTTAACCAGCATGGGATCATTCATGACCATGGGTTTGATCGGATTAATCTTGGCATCCCTAGTTAATCTTTTCTTAAAAAGTTCAGCTCTTGATTTTGCTCTTTCAATTCTAGGAGTTGTTATCTTCATCGGCCTTACTGCTTATGACACTCAAAAAATTAAACAAATGTATTATCAAGCTTCAGGCAACGCTGAAATGGCTACTAAAATGGCTGTAATGGGCGCTTTGAATCTTTACATGGATTTCATAAACTTATTCATCATGATGCTTCGCTTCTTAGGCGACAGAAGAAATTAGTCGATCGAAAAATCGAATTATTTAAAAAAGCGGTCTTTCAATTTTTCTTGAAAGGCCGCTTTTTTATTGCCTGCAAGGCTATTAATAAAACTAATTTCAAATCTATCGAAAAACTTAGTTGATTTTTCCAAGATGTAAAAATAGTATGCGCCGCCTTCGTAAAAAACTTATCGCAAAATTTTTTTCAAATTTTGTTTACAAGAATTTACAAGTAAAAAATCTCCCAAATTTTTAGCACAAACTTCTAACAAAAGTTTATCTACATACTTTAAACAAAGAGCCGCTACATATTCCTTGGTAGCTCAGTGGTAGAGCAAGTGACTGTTAATCACTTGGTCGGGGGTTCGAATCCCTCCCAAGGAGCCACTCAATTTTTCGAACTCGAAAAAATTGGGCTTGTCTTCAAATTCATCATTAGGCTTCCAGCCCCATTGTTAGGGGGCTTTCGCAAGATTATTTTTTCTCTTACCACTTGGTTTTTTGATCTCCATTTTTCTCATTTTTCACTAAAAATCCGCCAAAATTCTCTCCTTCTCTCCACCCCCACTTGGCTAAGTGGTTTTCTGGCAACCCTCTAAAACATTGAATTCATCAAAAAAATAACGAACTTTGGTGACCGCCTAGCAGTTAAGAATTTCGAACTTGGTTTATTTTCAACTGGTATTTAACCAACCCCCCCCACTTGGGGAGTAATAAAATCAAGGGTTGGTTAGTTCGAAAAATGAATTGGTAGGCGGTTTGAAGTTTCGAACTTTTAAAACGAAAAATTATATTTCTCTCGCGCCGCCTTTTAAAGCTGAAAGCTTTTTATCTTCCATTTTCTCAACCCAGCTTTTTTCTGATTTATTGCCTGCTACTTCCTTTGGCATTGCTAAATCTAAAGCTTCCATACTCTTGTTATAAGATTGAAAACGATCTTGATATTCCTGCTTTATTGAAGGATCAGCCACTTCGCCTTCAATTGCCACGCCAATATATTTTTTTGCTTTTTCGGCTCTTCCTTCACGAAAACAAAGCTCTGCTCTGACATAATTTACTAAAGAATTATTCATATCGTGATATTCTGGCTGTCCTTTCAAATAGATGCTTTTCAGCGCCTCGCGAGAAGCATTAAAACTTTCCAGCGTTTGATCAAATTGTGGATGATTCATTATTAAATCTGCTACTTCCTTGGAATTTTTTGCATAAGAAGCAACGCATAAAACACTGATCCCATCACTATCTAGGAGATTCACATCTACTTTTTCAGACTTTAGTAATTCTTTCATTACTTCAATTTTACTGCATGACATATGTAATGGTGTAGAACCATCAGCAGTTGTTTGATTTGGATCCGTTCCGGCTTCAATATAACATCTGACATAATCAGCTTTTTTGCGATGAGTTTCCATAATTAAAGCCTGACCACGATATTGCTCCACCAACTCTGGAGTTATTCTTTCTGCGCAACTTTTTTTGAGATCTTCGCTATTAATTGAGCTATCAACATTATCGCGCCACCAATCCACCGCTCTATTAATTTCTTGTCCTATGTGCTGCGCGACAGCTTCAGAAGTAACATCTTCGCGCGAAGTGGGTTTTGGAGCGCTCATTTTATGCGTTACCAATTCTTCATCTTCCTTTTTCATCACTACTTTCAAAGTGTTTGGGTGAAACACTTTATTCAAAAAATTATCTAACGCCGAACTATCTTCACCCAAACTTAATGTCTTAACAATTTCTGGCTGTAGTAACGATGTTATGGCTCTGAGCTTTCCACCATTAAGAATAATCGGAACATTGGGTGGAATATTTTGATATCGCTCAAGATTTTCATTACCTTTGCTTGCTATTCCAGTTCCTATGCAACAAGCAGAATTGTCGATGAATTCAATGTTGCAAGCTTCTAAGTCGTAAGCAATTTCAGCCGGATAAACTTCTTTGTCGCCAAATCCAAGTTGTCCTGTTCCATGAGATTTTCCATCTTCTCCTTTTCTTTCAACTCCATGGGCATCAGTAACTATTCTTATTTTATCTGTAGGATTTTCTTGTGAGTAAGATTGTATTTTCTTAATAGCAGCTTGGTATTCTTCTGCAGAATTAAGTTCAAAAACTTGCAATTGACCAGATTGAGTTAGCTTTTCTTTTGCCCGCTGCAATTCTTCAATGTGATGAACATTAGGCCCGACTAGAAAGAATGTTTTTGCATTAGATGAAGAGTCCATTTTTTTTGCAGAAACCAACTCTTCTTGCTGCTTATAAATTTCTGTAAACTTTTCGTAAGATTGATCAAGACCTTTTCTAATTTCAATCAGTTGCTCTTCGTTAAATGTGGTTTTTAATTCAGTAATTTTTTTATTAATTTCATCATCAATTGCCGGATATTTATCTGCTTCCAATTTTTCTTTCTTAATCAAAGCCAGAGCAATTGGCAAAGTTAGATCTTCAGAATTTATAGCTGTGAAAGCTAAATCTTTTTTGCCATCAGAATAGAAAGTTGCAAGCGCACCGGAATTATTGCCATAGCCTTTTCCACCAAAATTTATGTCAACTCTACCACTCTCTTGTTCAAGAACTATCTGAGTAAAACCAGCGCAATTTTGTAACACTAAATAAGATTTTCCTTGGTGTTCAACTTGCGTAGCTTTGTTTTTTTCACTTTCAACAATAGCCATAAAATCTTCTTGGCCAAATGATTCCATGTAAGAAATCATTGCGGAAGTACTGGCATAACAACCTCCCGCACCAAATTGGTCATAATTAAAAGGTCTTGATTGGTGAAGCTTTCCCTCATGATAGTATCTGCCAGAAGTTACTTTTAATTCTGGATGATCTTTTACCTCAACTTTGTTGCCAACAATTTGTATTTGATCCGAAGCAAATATTCTTCCTTTCACACCTCTTGGTTCAAATGAATATTTTTCCAAAACTTCACTAAATTGAACTGGATTTGAAGCCACGTCTCTCTCTTGAACATTTTGCTCTACAGCGCACATTATCATACCAAGCAATTCATAACCTTGATTAGAATATTCGCTTTTTCCATATTCGCCTTTCTTGCGATCAATTTCGAGCAATTCACCTTCTTTTAATCTGTGATTTGGATTAGCTTTTATTCTTTCATCAAAATCTTTGTGAGTTTGATTACCAAGACCTGATGTATGATTTAATAGATCTCTTAGAGTAATTTGATTGGTTAATTCTTCTTCTAAATTTGGCGATATACTTCCTTGAATATAATCAGAAGAAGGAAATCTCGACTTGAGTAATCCGATAAACTCATTTGCTTTCGTTTCTTGGCCTTCAGGGAATATTTCTGGATGATCTTTAACCATTTTTCTAAAAGCATCTGCCGTGATAGTTTTTGTACAACTATCAATACTCATAAGATCAGTTTCTATTGCTTCACCTTGATTGTATGATTGTAATTCTGATGAGTCTGATCTTTTAAATGAACTGCTTGAGGCTTCAACAAAATCAGATTTATCCACTGATTTTAAAGCTAATTCTTTTCTATCTCTTATCGCAGAGACATCGCTCAACAATTGCTGATTAAAGCTGACATGACTTCTGTATTGCGTCATATAAATGAGATTAAATTAGAAAATAAATTCACAGCTTTAAATTTTGTAAAAAATTTTGCTTAGATCAAATTTTATTTACATCTTACCTAACATCTGCGTCATTTCTCACCTAAAAGAGAGAAGAGTTCGAAAAAGGTATCCCCGCTAGAGCGGTTGAAAAATCTCGAAATTGCCGACCAAGTCCTAAAGCCTTATGCATCAACGCTTCCGACCACTTGGAGAAAAAGTTCGAAAAGGTGCCCCCGAAGAGCCACATACAAAAAAAGCCCGTTAGCGCAAGCTAAACGGGCTTTTTTTGTATGTGGCTCCTTGGGAGGGCCGAAGCCTCCCGATAGGGTTCGATAATATTTTTCTTCAGAAAAATATTGCAACTCGTTCAACTAAAAATAAAAAAAACCGACGAGTAATTCCTCCAGAATCTAGATCCAACCTCGATCCTTTTACATATTCCCACAACTTCTTATTTTTATCTTTAGTGTCGGGATTTGACACCTTTATTCTTGAAATATAATCTTTTATTCTTGCTTTTATTTCAATAAAGCCATTTAAAATGAAATATGAATGTAGAAATGCCGCCTTATTTCAATTTTAAGAAAGAATAAAATGTCTAAAAATTCAGCAAATAAAGAGTCGAATCAACGCCAAACTGGAACTTACCAAAAAATTGGTGAGTTAGAATTTTTTATCCCCTTACCTCTTCCGCCAAAAAATCCCTCTTTCAATTTCAATACTAATTTAATTGAGATTTACGGACAAGCGATGCAGGCTTTAGGGCAGCTAAATGAGATGGCAGACAGGTTGCCAAATATTGAAAGATTCATCAAGGCCTATTGTTTAAAAGAAGCTCTTCTTTCCTCGGCAATTGAGGGAATTCACACTACAATGGTCGATATTTTTACCAATGAAGTTTCTGCCTCTTCAAGTAATGCAAAAAATAGCAAGCAAACCCAGTTAGTTTTGAATTACGGCAAAGCTCTGGATGAAGCTTTGGAGCTGGTGCAGAAAAAAAATTTTCCAATTGTCTCGCGAGTGATTTTAGCAACTCACAAGGTTTTGATGAGTGGTGGTGATGGACAAAAAGCCAATCCTGGAAATTATCGCAAGCAGCCCGTTAAGGTTGGAAAATTAACTCCACCGCCAGCAAATAAAGTTGAAGAGTTAATTGCTGATTTAGAGAAGTTTATTAACATTGATAATTCTTTGCCCGCACTTGTAAAAGCTGGTTTGATGCATGTTCAGTTTGAAACCATTCACCCTTTTTTAGATGGTAATGGCAGAATTGGCAGGCTGCTGATAGTATTGATGTTGATTCAAGAAAAAGTAATCCACGCACCAATTCTTTACCCCTCAACTTACTTCAAAAAACATCACGCTAAATATTACCAAAAACTTGATGCAGTGAGAACTAAAGGTGATTTTGAGGGTTGGATTTCTTTTTATCTAAAAGCCATCAAAGACAGCGCTTCGGACGCTTGTAAAAAAGCCAAAGAGATTGAGAAGCTGGAAAAGAAATTGAGTAAAAAAATCACCACTTCGAAAAATTTTAACTTGCCAGAAAGTCAGGCAAATCAGGCTTTGGCGACCTTGTTTCAATTTCCAGTTATTAGTGTTGCAGAGCTACAAAACTCGCTTGATGTTAGTTACAACACCGCCAATTCAATAATTCAGAAATTAGTTAAACTTGAGATTCTAAAACTAGAAACCAAGCAGAAGAGAAATAAATGCTTCAGGTTTGATTCTTACCTGAGTTTGCTGGAAAAGTAGCTTTGATAACAGAAAAGGGGCCAGGCTACTTTTTAGAAATCTTATTCTTGAAACACTTACTTCCAAGTATTGACGGCAAAACTTTACGGCCTTCATACAACTGTTTATCTTGAGGTCGGTCACTGGTTACAAAATCAACGAATCTCATCAATTCCTTTTCAGCACATAAAATTTTTAGCGTTTGTTGTTTATCTAACCAACTCGGAGTTTTTGATAATCCTAAGTAAGAGCGATAGCTTGACCATGGGTAATCCTCAAGTTTCTTAGTAATACTAAGTGGATTGCGATGAATGTAACGACTTAGATCAAGCAAATAAGAATCCTTATCAACCAAAATGGCTTTATATCTGCTCTTGAATAACGAGCCGTCACATCCTTTTAACCTGTTATATTTTTGGACATATAAACTACCAATATTGTGCATAACCTGACTTAAATTTCCCAAAGGAGTTTCTAGTAATAAGTGGTAATGATTGTCCATTAGGCAATAAGCGTGAACTACACATCCGAACTTAAGATGGGATTTCTCAATTATTTCTAAAAATAACTGAAAGTCTGATTTGTCATGAAAAATATTTTCTTTATTTCTACCACGATTGATGACGTGATAAAAAGCGCCCGGATATTCTATCCTTTGTGATTTTGGCATAATGATTGTGGGTTTATTGAATATGGTGATTTATACGCAGTTTTAAATTAATAAGAATTTTTTTTATAAAAAGAAGACTTTTTAAAAGTAGCCTGACCCCTTTCCGTCTTGTTAAAAAATCACATAATCATCGCCTCTAATTTTGTGACTTTTATTTTGTCGGGTTTGGTGTTGGCGGTGAAGGTGAAAAATTCTAAAAAAGAGTAAGTGCTCTTCAGCTGGAATGGGTTTGTAACCATTACTGTCCAACTAAGGACAAAAGGTGTCAGGTCTCAACACTTAACACTGAATTAGGAAAAATAAAAACAGTGTTAAGTGTTGAGACCTGACACTTTTTTTTATTCGAAAAACTCTAAGGGGTAACCTGTATAATTCTGCAGGATTTGACTAATATTTGTTCTGATTCTTTTTATCTCTACCGATGTCGCACAATCATTATAAATATGAAAGAATTCAAAGTTATGATATTTTTGGGTTGCGATAAAAGTACGAGTTGAGAGCTTTGACAATTCAGACTTAACCTTGGAAAGATTCTTATTTTCCACCGTAACGCTAGAAGATAATAACGATTTAATGTATTCATCAGACCATACTCCCTCGATTTTATCGTTAGAATAATTTGGTAAATATTTTCTGTTTAATGTGACGATTCTCTTCTCATCGATAATTGCGATACAGTAAGTTTCACTGGCTGTTTGATTGCTTTTTTTCATAAAATTAGTTTAATATTTTCTCAAAATACGACTGTTGGACAAACGTAAACCTTTAACACTATCATCAGAAGTAAGAATTTTTTCTATCCAACTTTTAGTATGTTCATCTAGGTAAGAAATTTTAAAAATAGCCTTAGAATTATTTTTCCACACATCTTCATTCATCTTATTCTCATCTCTGTATTTTTTTAATAAATCTAACAAGGCATGCGCATGAGGCACAAAAGACGTTAATAATTCCATATCCTTACCAGCATTTTTTATATCTAATGCCATAGTAACCATTGCAATATAAGAGGCAGATTCAACCTCATTATAGCCAGACTTCATCAATTCTATAGCAATACCACTTCCTTCATCACTAATATCATATCCCATCATTCTTAAGTGATATTTTGAGGTATTAGCAGCGGTCTCTTCCCATAATAACTTGAGAGCTTTTGTAACTTCAATTTCTTGATTAAGTAAATTTTTAACCCCCAATTCATCTTTTGCCGCACTTCGCAATACTTGATACTCTTTTTTTGTTTCCAAAAGACAAACCTCCAAATCTTTATATGACATCATTAGTGGCACCTCATCCTCTCTTACCTGATTATCTTTGTCTTTTTTTTGGAATTTTTTAATGAAAGTTTTCATATGTTTTTTAATAAAAATGCGTGAGTTTTAACATTAAATTTACTCAACCAAATTCTGCCACCCATTCCTAAAAGATACCCACAGAAATCTGGGGACAGTATACTAAGAGACCGTCGCAAAATACAAATTAAAAAAAAGGAAAAAGGGGAAAAAGGTGTCAGGTCTCAACACTTAACACTGAATTAGGAAAAATAAAAACAGTGTTAAGTGTTGAGACCTGACACCTTTTCTTAAGAAGTGTTGAGACCTGACACCTTTTCTTTTTTCTTGCGCGAAGTATATTATCGGTTTGATTTAGAATTTCTAAATCTGGGGACAATATAACATTGATTATCTAAAAATTTGTTGATGATTAATGGTATAATGTCCCCAGATTTCCCCAAATTTAATATTGAATTTTGTTTTTTTATTGGCTCATAAGGTATCTCTGAATTTTTTTTATGTAGCAAGAAAGCATCGAAATTAAACTCTTTTCCAGATTTTGAACTAACTAGAAATTTTAAAATTATGAAAATTTATAAAATATTTTTGAGCCTGTTTTTGTTTTTTTGCTCAAGCCAAGAAAGCTTTGCTGAAATTAGCTCTAAGAATGCTTACCAATTTTCTTTCAACGGAATTGACGGCAAAAAAATCGATTTTTCGCAATATCGCGGCAAGTTGATTCTGGTAGTAAACACTGCTTCAAAATGTGGCTTCACGCCTCAATATACTGGTTTACAGTCTCTGTACGAAAAATATAAATCTAGGGGTTTAATCATAATTGGCGTGCCCTCAAACGATTTTGGCAACCAAGAATTTGGCGAATTGCAAAAGGTAAAAGATTTCACCCAAAAAGAATTTCATGTAACTTTTCCACTAACTGAAATTGCCAAAGTAAAAGGTGAAGATGCCCACCCATTTTATGTCTGGGCCAATAATCAAGCTGGTTTTTTTGCTTCCCCAAAATGGAATTTTCACAAATATCTGATTGATAAAAACGGCGATTTCATCACTTGGTTTTCTTCAGCCACCGACCCGCAGTCAAAAGAAGTTATTCAGGCAATTGAAAAGAACTTGTAGGATTGGAAAATCTTTTCTACACCAAAACATAAATTTATACTCCCAGCCAACAAAGGATTTTGAGGAAAAATTGCGACAAAGAATAGCGCTTTATCAAGTGATACAGAGTTATTCTTCGAGTAAATTTTTACCAAAAAGACGAAGTTGGATGAGAGTATAAATTTATGTTTTGGTATAAAATATTCAAATCTCAGCGAGCCTAATTCAGGCTCGCAAAATGAGAAAAGGGGGTCAGATCGATTAATTAATATGACATTAAAAACTAAAATTTATGTCATATAATCGACCAGACCCCTTTTCCTGGATTTAAAACTGTCATATCGAACTTTATTGAAAGACCTCATGAGATCTATCACTTCCCTCGAGATGACAACGCTTACTTGTGAAGTGTGATGACAGTTTTCGCAATTAAATTTTCGCCATATCAATCACAAAACGATAACGCACATCGCTTTTTAAAACTCGTTCATAGGCAACATTCACTTGGTCTGGTGAGATCACTTCGATTTCTGGGGTGATGTTGTGTTTAGCGCAGAAGTCTAGCATTTCTTGGGTTTCTTTGATGCCGCCAATTACTGATCCAGAATAGCTGCGGCGTTTCATAATTAATGGAAATGGATGAATTGAAAGTGGTTTATCAGGAACTCCAACCACAACCAATGTGCCATCAAGTTTCAGCAATTCGAAATAATCATTCATGTTAATTTCAGCAGAAACCGTGTTGATAATTAGATCGAAATTGCTGGCATATTTTGTAAAAACTTCTTTGTCAGAAGTTGAAACAAAGTGATGTGCGCCCATTTTTAAAGCGTCTTCGCGTTTTTTGTCGGAATGGCTTAAAACAGTAACTTCAGCACCCATCGCTACAGCAATTTTTACGCCCATATGGCCCAAACCGCCAAGGCCAAGAATGGCAACTTTTTTACCTGGTCCCGCTTTCCAGTGATTTAATGGCGAATAAAGTGTAATGCCTGCGCATAGAAGTGGAGCGGCTTTGTCTAATGCAATTGAACTTGGAATTTTTAAAACATAATTTTCATCAACCACAATTACATCAGAATAACCACCTTGAGTAGGAGTTTTGCCGTCGCGTTCTAAAGCGTTATAAGTGCCAGTCATGCCTTCTAAACAATATTGATTTAGATCTTGTTTACAGCTTGAACAAGTGCGGCAAGAATCTACGAAACAGCCCACGCCAACAGTGTCACCCACTTTATATTTGGTAACTTTTGATCCAACTTCGCGCACAATTCCGGCAATTTCATGACCCGGAACCATTGGAAACATTGAGCCACCCCATTCATCTTTAGCTTGGTGAATGTCGGAATGACAAATTCCGCAAAATTTAATATCAATTACAACATCATTTTCTTTGGCATCTCTTCTTTCAAAAGAAAAGGGCGCAAGTGTTGATTTTGCTGATGTTGCAGCGATTCCTTTGGCTTTGATCATATGATTTCCTGTTATTTGGTTGTTAATTAAAAAGTAAAAATTTTGGTAATTATCACTTGAAGATAAGTTCGTAATTTAAAGTAAGAGTTCGCGAATAACCACCCCCGCCCCTCCTTGAAAAGGAGGGGAGCTACTAAAGATTCCCTCCTTGAAAAGGAGGGGAGCTACTAAAGATTCCCTCCTTGAAAAGGAGGGGAGCTACTAAAGATTCCCTCCTTGAAAAGGAGGGGAGCTACTAAAGATTCCTCCTTGATAATTGCCTTAGCAATTACAACTCACTCAAACAAAAAAATATTTTGTGAGTAAAAGGAGTTAATCTTGAGTTCACTCCCCTCCTTTTCAAGGAGGGGTTGGGGGTGGTTATTCGCAAACTCATTACTATTTGCTATAAGGCGATAATCGCCAAAAAATTTTAATTACTTAATTAATAGACAGAAATATTATTAAACAAAATCCTATATTTCTTCATGAACCTTTAAGTAATAATTTCCGCGAATTATTTATTTATCTTATCTAGCACCACTGATCAAAAGTTTTAATAAAAAATATCCTGAAATAACGGTTGAGTTGTTTTTTGAAGATGGGCAATTGGAAATCTTTGCCAAAGGCTTTGATGCTGGAATTCGTCTGTCTGAGATTTTAGCAAAAGATGTAATCGCGATTAAACTTTTTGGCCCGTTAAATTCGTCACCGCCGCACTTAACGCCGCAATTGACTCAGCGGGAATTATTTACACAACGCAAGATTCCATCAAAGACCAAGTTAAGTCAGGCAAACTTGAAATTATTCTAAGCCAGTTTGCTCCAACCAGCGCTGAATTTTATCTTTATTATCCAAGCAAAGCGAAAGTTCTTCCAAAGCTTCGAGTTTTTATTGAGCATGTAAAAAATTTTACTAGACATTGTTAGCTAATTCGAAGCCTCTGGTTCTTAAACATTGTTATTTTTTTTATCTTGGCGAAAAATTTCTAACTCTCATTCATGACATTTCTTCCAGAACTACGGTGAATTAGATTAAATATTTTGTTTTTCATATTCAGTTTAGAGCCTGCCTTAATGTGGTGCATTTGCGTAATTACAATAATCATCTAGTTTAATGAAGCGCAATTTCAAAATAAATTTCCTCTCAAAATCAATTCAAATTTCAAAAACTAAAATGTTTTTTTCACTTCTGATTCTTTGCACTTTTGTACTGATTTACTTCAATCCCAAAGCTGGATCAAACAATTGGGACAAAGCCAGTCGCGACTCTGTTGGATTAGTTGCAGAAGCTTCAGCAACTCCTGAAGCACAAGTGCAAATTTACAGCGCCAAAGCTTACTCGTGGCGCGGCAAATTCAGTCAGCACACTTGGATTGCCACGAAAGAAAAAAATGCCGACAGTTATTTAATTCACTTCGTAGTTTTGTGGGGAACTTACTTTGGTGCGGATGGCGTGGTTGTTACACAAAAAGATTTACCAGACAGGAGATGGTTTGATGCTGATCCTAAAATTATTTTCTCAGCTTCAGGTGAAGAAGCCGAAAAACTAATTCCGCAAATTTACGAGGCGGTAAAAAAATACCCTTACCCCCAACTTTACCGCGCTTATCCAGGGCCCAACAGCAACAGTTTTGTCTCTTTTGTAATTCGTCAAATTCCTGATTTAAAAGTGGCGCTTCCAAATAATGCAATTGGTAAAGATTGGCTGTGCGACAATTCTGGCGTAAAATTTTTCGCATTTTCTGAATCAAAAACTGGCTTACAATTTTCACTCTTCGGATTGTTCGGTTTGACAATTGGTTTAGTCGAAGGAATCGAAATTAATTTGATTGGACTTAACTACGGAATCGATTTTTTAAAACCCGCAATTAAATTGCCAGGCTTTGGCAGGGTTGGCTTTACAAAATAATCGCAAGTGTAACTAAAAAGAAATCTTCTTTACATCGCATTTCATTTATAAATCTTTGAACATCAATAAACTCAAACAAAAATAATTCTGTTTTATCTCAATAATTTTCCGTGAAACCACGCCCCAAACAAATCGTAATTTTCTTAAGCTTATTCTCGCTGATTTTGGGAATGCTGCATTTTTATATTTATCAGCGCAGCCTTTATTATCTGCAACCAAGCCCTGGTTTTGAAAATTTTTTCGCCTATTTTTTTGCCTCTTTGATGATTCTTACTTTGGCGGCGATGCCTTTAATGCATGTGTTGCCGCGCTTTTTTGCAACAGCAATTTCATTTATTGTTTATCCTTGGATGGGTTTTGGTTTGTTGTTAATTTCAGGATTTTTCATCGCTGATTTTTTGTGGATTGCACTTAATTTAATTTCAACCACAAGCCTTTCTTCACAGTTACAGAAAAATTTTGGTCTTACTGTTTTTTTTATCTCTGCAGGTTGCGGATCTTACGCTTTATGGAACGGATTGCGTTTTATCAAAACTAAGGTTGTTAATGTCAGGTTAAAAAAATTACCAGCCGAGCTTGATAAATTACGCATCGCACAACTTACCGACATTCACATTGGACCAATTCTTGATGGCAAATGGCTGAAACGCGTGGTTGATCGCGTTAATGCTTTAGATGCTGATATTATAGTAATTACCGGAGATTTGGTGGATGGATCAGTTTTGGAATTAGCTTCTCAAGTTTCTCCTCTAGCTGGTTTAAAAGCTAAATATGGAGTTTTTTTTGTTACAGGAAATCATGAATATTATTCAGGAGTTGACGAATGGTGCGATTATCTTCAAAGCATAAATATCAAGGTTTTGCGCAATCAGCATGTCAGCCTAAAAATTAACAATAGCACAATTAACATTGCTGGCGTTGATGATTGGAGCAGTCGCCATTTTGCTGGTGGCCATAATTTGCCAAAATCTTTAGCTGGCATAGACATTTCTAACCCAGTTATTTTATTAGCACATCAACCAATATCCATGCATATGGCGGCAGAAAATAATGTTGATCTGCAACTTTCAGGACACACTCACGCTGGCCAAATCTGGCCGTTTAATTATTTCGTTTATTTGCAACAGCCAGTGTCAAAAGGGCTTTTTCAATATCCAAATTCTAATCTGCAAGTTTATGTAAGCTCGGGAACTGGCTTCTGGGGCCCGCCAATGCGACTTGGCACTTTTGCAGAAATTAGCTGTATTAGTTTGCGCTGCGTATCGGAAAATTAATTTTTGATGGATTTGATGCTATTGGTGACATCTTTCATTTCGTGAATTTCATCTATTATTTCTCCTTCGTCGCTACTGCTTTGCTTTACATAGACAAAATTTATTTTTGATTTTTTACCAATCATAAATCTGAAAATAATGGCAGCGATAATGGTAAATAAAATAAGCACGGCCAGCACGATTAGAATTGATGGCAGAAGCAAGATGAATAGCACAATCATTAATATTGAAATGATTGCAGAAATTAAATTGGGGATAATTTTTTTATTGATCATGGATGGGATGAAGTTAGTTGAAATATCAACATAACAATTAGAAGTTCATGTTCAACCCTTTGAAATTTGAATTTATACCAAATCTAAAATCTATTGATATTGTTTGATTTGGTATATCGGGGATCCCAGCAAAGCTTGGCGCACCTCATGGTGCGTAAAAATTAACTAAGTAATTGGAAGATAAAAATCATGGCGATCTTTTTTTACTAATTCTCTTTTGAATTACCTTTAAGCAACATTGCCACCAAAAATATTCTTAAATCAAAACAGGTTTGCCAATATTAAAAATTTAAATATTTTGGCAAATCAGTCTTGATTGGAAAATAAAAAGTCTCCACTTAAGTGGCGTGGATTTTGGGGTCTAGGACAAAATCATTTTTGCAATGAAATGATGCTAAAGTTTCCTAATAGTTTGATTGATGGTGAGAAAAAATTGAAATCTCCAACCGAGTTAACTCAACCCCAATAAACTCCTCAGGTCTTCATTTGTAATGCCAACCTCACTTTCATTTCAAATTTTAGTTAGACATGAATGTTAAAACTGACTCCATCTTGCTGCGAAGACCTTAGCAATATTTTGGTAGGCTTTATTTCATTGCATCTTTGATTGATATTTTTCTGATCTAACTCTTCTTTTGCAATATGCTGCAATATCGCATTCTTTATCGCTATCGACACAAGTGGCGGTACCGCATTACCTATTTGTAAATTTTTGTCACTTCTAGAACCATAAAAAATATAGTCATCTGGAAAGCACTGAATTCTTGCACCTTCTCTTGTAGTTAATGGCCTGGGTGCTTTTGGATGTATGCATCTGGATGATGAAGGAGTGCTAAAATTTCTGGTTATAGTTGTACTTGGCCTATTCCACCAAAGACGGCAATATGTATTCGCAAAGCCACTTTTTGGTCTTAAATTTTCTGGCAAATCTAGGGGCGTTCCACCATCTGGTAATTGCTCCATTATTTTAACTAACTTCTCGTTATTCTTTGGAGCATTGTGATCCATCAATTTTCTTGGCGCATCTTTCCGCATCATTTCTTGGAATGGATTTTGCGGTGAAGTCTGATAAACAAAACTTTCTTCTCCAGACTTTATAAATGGCAAGTCTCCTATCGCATCTGAAATATTTAAGTAAAGTTCTAAGATTTCTTTTATATTTTTTTCTTTGCTTGCATGAGTTGAATTTGGATAAGAAAAGGCATTATTTAATCTAGTTCCAACTATAAAAACTCTTTCTCTAATCTGCGGAACTCCATAATCAGCAGAGTTAAGAACTTTATATGAAATGCTGTAGTTAAGTGATTTAAACAAAGAAATTATGGTATCAAATAATTCTCCCTTCTGCATTGAAAGCAGTCCCTTAACATTTTCAAAAACAAAAATTTTAGGATTAATTTCTTTCAACACCCTGTAATATTCTTGAAATAATCTTCCTCTAGGATCATCAATTAATCTTCTTCCAACGGTTGAATATGCCTGACAAGGAGGCCCTCCAACAACCAAGTCCACTTCTCCTTCTTTTAGATTAAAATCTTTTATTAAATCACTAATTCCAAAATCTTTTATATCTTTGCAATATACCTTAACGCTTGGGTGGTTTAACTCATAGGCTTTAGCCATATTAGGCAAAATTTCATTGGCAGCTATAATTTGAAATTTTTCATCTTTTGCAAAGCCATAACTTAAGCCACCAACTCCACAGAATAGGTCCACTACTTTGATTTTTTTATTGCTCATAAGCTAATAATTTAAGAAATCTGTAATCTCTGGAACAGAGTCGGTTAATTTCCAAATAAAGTAATTTTGGTCTATATTAAAAACGGTCTGACCTTCCATCTGTTGCCTTGTGATCCAATTTACATCTTCATCATTTATGTTGTCTGTTTGAACAAAAGCAACTTGGCCATTAAATAAATCGAAGTGAATAACAACAGATAAAAATCCTAACTCTCTATTAATTTTTTTGGCTTCCAGCACTTTGTGTTGCTTTATATCATTGATGCCTTGAAACCCTGATTGAACTTCTATTCTAACTTTCTGATTATTTCCTAAAGTAACTTCCAAATCAGCTTTTGGGGTTCTTTTAAATGTCTCAATTTCACTAAAATCATCATCACCCACAAGACTTACGCTTTTCTCATCAACTCCAAATATAACGCTTATTGGCTTTAAAAAATAAGCTGAAATAACAAAGCCTCTCATCCAAGAAAAATAAACCTCTTCTGGTCTTCTACCCTGATTATTAAGCTTATTTATTATGTTATTTTCTTTTAGTTTTGCGGATATTTGTAATATATTTTTTTCAATAAAAGACTCTAAATCTTGCAGCTTAATGTCTTCGTTAACCACATCATTCATCTTTATCACTATCTCTGATAACCTAGAATTAAGAAGTTCGATATAGCTATAATCAACCTCAGGAATTATGTCCTTTGCACCAAAAAACCTTTTTACCCCATCTTGATTGTTAAATCCGAGTTTCTGTCTATATTCTTTGGAATATTTAATATCTATCATGCTGGCAGAGTTTAGTTAAGAGAGATTCGCTGCGGTATTTTGTTTGGCGTTATAATTTTTGCATTCTTTTTTTAAATCTTCCTACCAAACTCACTTCCCTAAAATCCTCCGCAGGTCGGCATTTGCAATTCCAACCTCACTTTCATTTCAAATTTTAGTTAGGCATGAACATTAAGACGGAGTTACAAACTCCGTCTTGCTTTGGGTTTGGTTAGTTCGGAAAATGATTTGGTAGGAGTTTTAAAGTTTAGAACCGTCAAATGTAGAGCAACAAAGATGATATTTGTTGAGCATTCTGAAACTTCCCATAATCAAAGAGTGCTTTTATATTATCACCGCTTTCAAGACCTGATAAATACTTAAGATTCTTTATGTGTTCATCTACAGAAATTTTGATTCTTTCTTCATCATTCTCGCCATAGATCGTACAATAAACATTCTTTCCCTTAAATTTATCCCTATTGGTCTGAAGACAATCAACTAGGTTGTTTTTGTCAAACCCAAATCCGAAGAAAAATATTTTTTTACACTGTTGATTATAAATTGCGTTTCTAGCCTGCTTTATATGGTTCAAATCATTTTCTTGCTGTTTGCTACTGATAACTTTTATACCTTCTGATAAATCACGAATTTTTTCGTAATCATATTTTCCATTCAGAAATCCAAAGTGATCGCTATTTCCTCTAAGAGCAAAAGTTTTAAAAACTTCTTCGCCATAAATTTCTTTTAGATTTTTTTCACTTTCCCACTCAAATCTTCCAAGCTTTCCGTAAATATGAATGATTTTTAGATTTTTTTTGAACTCTTCTAAAGCTTCTCCCCATTCATCATCTCCTTTGCAAAACTCATTTAAATAATGCTCAAACAGTAGATCATAATTAAATGTGACAATTGTCAGGTTGTCAGAAATTGCTTTTAGATCTTCTGGTTTTTTTGCTTTTTGAATCAAGTTGGCAAAGAAACTTCCAATCCAATCTTGCCCGTCCTTTTTATTTGGATCTTCATTTCTAAAGTTGCCTGTTCTGATTTTATCTATTGCTAAAGCTTCTTTTTTTAAGATTTCGCGCGCAATCATGACCTTCCCAAACTTTTCATATTTTGAAAATGTTCTTAAAAAATAATCGATTTGAGATTTTCTGTAAAGTTTCAGCCCGCTAATAAAATTTCTAAAAAATTTGAATTGGTTTAGTTTTATACTATAACTTCCAGAGTCATTAATGATTTTTCCAATTTCTTGTCTTTCACGGCCGCTGAGTATCTCATCTGGAAGATGGGACAAATTTTCAAAATCAAAAATTTTGTGTTGATCGCTTAGATTGCTTTGTTCACCAAAAACACAAAAACCATGTTCCTCTTCGTTTAGAATATTTTTGATAAGCGTCTGACCAACGGGAAATCCATAATCACTACTTGCTCCTGCGCCTAGAATAATAACTGTTTTTTCAATCATTGTTGCTCCGAAATTTTTGCATTTTCGTTATTAAGTTGATTTATAAATCACATAATTTGCACAAAATCACTTGAAACGCAAGTAATGATATTAATAATTGCCCTAAATCAATTTTTAAACAATTTATGAGCATTACTAATTTCAAATCGGGCAAGTTGGTTCAGCGTTTTCAATATAAAAGTTTTGAGCCTTCTTTAGTAAATACTGAGTGGCTGGTTGATAACGCGGAGTTGCAACTGCTCTTGAGCCAAGCAGATATTAAACTTGGCGAATTAAACGCTTTTTCGCAGCTAATTCCTGATGTCGATTTTTTCATCAAAATGCACATTTTGAAAGAAGGAACCAAGAGCAGCAGAATTGAAGGAACGCAAACCAACATTGATGATGCAGTGCAAAAGGAAGAATATATTGAAGCCGAAAAAAAGGATGATTGGCTTGAAGTGCACAACTATGTCGAAGCGATGAATCAATCGATTAAAGCTTTGGATAAACTTCCTCTAAGTAATCGCCTGCTAAAACAAGCCCATAAAAGCCTGATGCAGGGAGTTCGCGGAAACCGAAAAACACCTAGTGAATTTCGTAAAAGCCAAAACTGGATTGGTGGCGCAAGTTTGCGAGACGCGGTTTTTATTCCGCCGCACGAAACTTCAGTTGATGACTTAATGTCTGATCTCGAAAAATTTCTGCATAATGAAAATCTCGTAATTCCGCAGCTAATCAAAATTGGCATCGCCCATCATCAATTCGAAACCATTCACCCTTTTCTTGACGGCAACGGGCGAATTGGGCGTTTGCTCATCACGCTTTATTTGGTGAGCAATGATTTGCTAACAAAACCAACGCTTTATTTGTCAGACTTTTTCGAAAAACACCGCTCGCTTTATTACGACAATTTGACACGCGTTAGAACTCACAATGATTTGGTTCAGTGGCTGAAATTCTTTTTAGAAGGCGTGCGAGCAACTTCTGAAAACTCGATTCAGACTTTTAAAAATATCATAAAATTAAGAAGCGACACGGAAGCAAAAATTGCCAAACTTGGCAAGAAACAAGAAATGGCAAGAGAGTTTTTGCAACATCTTTACTCAAGCCCGATGGTTGATAGCTCTGATGTGGTGAAGCTTTTTAAAATCAACATCTCAACTGCTTTGCGATTAATTGATGATTTTGTTCGCTTAGGAATTTTAAAGGAAATAACAGGCCAAAAACGCAATCGGAACTTTGTTTTTGAAGGATATGTGAAGTTGTTTAGGTAAAATTAAATGGAATTGAGATGAAACCTCCGCAGGTCGGCATTTGTAATGCCGACCTCGCTTTCATTTCAAATTTTATTTAGGCATGAACATTAAGACGGAGTTACAAACTCCGTCTTGCAACGGAATTATTTTTTTCATCAGAGTTATTTGAAGAACCACTTAATTAGACTTATCTTGAGGCGTTTCACATTCAGCATCCACCAATATTTCTCCAAACTCACTTCCCTAAAATCTCTCTTGTAACTTTTGGATAAGAGCCTTTTTCATCTAGCCAAATATCTATGAAAAGCCTTGCTAGCTTTGGGTTGGTGAGTTTGCCGGTTGAATTGTTGTTGTAAAACATTTCTACGGTTTGGTTTGGCGAAAATATGGCTAATTTTTCGTCGCCTTTTTTAACCGAGCTGAAAATTTTTGTTAGTTGTGTCAGATAATTTTCTCTTTCTTGACTACTTAAAACATGCAGCTTCTCAATTTCTTCAATTGATTTTTTGGCCAAATCTTCTTTAGAAAAATTCATGTTATAGCGAATAAAAACCGCGAATTTTTTGTTGTAAGAAAATTTTTTATCTTCCGACCAAAGTGCAATGTCATAAACCTTAAAGCCAATAAAATGAAGGCTTGAAGAACCAATTAAAAAAGGAGTTTGAAAGTTCTTGGCAACCACCTGTGGAATTTCTGCAGCAAAAACGCTGCTGCTTAAAAATAAAAAAATCAGCGTTTTTAGTAATAGTTTTTTCATCTAAATTTTCTCAAATTCAAATTGCACAACATCAGTTCTTTTAGCCCTGAAACCCGCAGCGCAGTAAGACAAATAAAAACGCCATTTGCGAATAAATTCTTCTGAAAAACCAAGTGCGGCTATTTCTGCATATTTTTGATCAAATGTTTCAAGCCACAAAAGAAGCGTCTTTGCATAATCTTCGCCAAAAGCCAATTCGCTTTTTAATTTAAAGCCATGCTTTTCTGCAAGACCGCGAATGATGGTTTTTGAAGGCAAAACTCCACCTGGAAAAATATGTTTTTGAATGAAGTCAACGCGATTGACATAATCTTTAAAAACCTGCTCATCAATGGTGATAATTTGCAAAACTGCTTTGCCATTGTCTTTCAAACAGTTCTTCAAAACTTTAAAATATTGATCCCAATATTCTTGCCCCACAGCTTCAAACATCTCAATTGAAACCACATTGTCATAAATTGCGTTTTCTTCGCGATAATCCTGAAGTTTAATTTTTACTAAATCTTGGGCAGCAATTTTTTGTAGACGGTTTTGAGCATAAATTTTTTGTTTTTGAGAAATTGTCAGGCAAGTTACTTGATGATTTTTTTGTGCAGCTTCAACCGCAAATCCACCCCAGCCACAACCAATTTCAAGAACTGATCCAGCATTTAATTTTTGTAAAATATTTTGATATTTTCTATGCTGCGCCGCCTTTAAATCAAAAGACTCATCGTCAAATAATGCGCTTGAATAAGTCATGCTTTCATCAAGCCACAGCTGATAAAAATCATTTCCCAAATCATAATGCGCTTCGATATTTTTTTTGCTGCCTCTTTTGGTATTTTTGGTCAAAAAACTTTTGATAAAAAGCAGCAAAGCCTGAAATCTTCTGGCGTGAAAAAAATCTTCTAAAGCGTGAGCATTTAGAGTAAAAAAAGTAAGCAACTTTTCTAAATCTTCACTTTCCCATAAACCTTGCATATAGCCCTCGCCCAGTGCCACATCGCCTCCAGCTATAACAGAATCGATAAAATTAAAATCTTTGATTTCCATTTCAGCATTTGGCCCAGCATTGGTTCCAAGAAAGTTTTTTTCCAAACCTTCTGGAAGCTTTATTTTAAGAGATCCGCAGGTTACGCCATTTAGCGCCTGCCAAATTAAATCGTAATTTTTATTCATTATTAGTAGTAAGATTATGCGCCTTTTTTTGTGGCTTTGGAATATATTTATTTTTTTTGAAAAGCAGTTTCAAAGCCTGCCAGTGAATAAGAACAATCACTTTTACAGTCATTAACGGAATATCGAAGAAAGCCTTTATTAGAAGTGAGTCATAAAGTTTTTCTTTTTTACAAACTATGCTGGTAAGCAAAGTTTTTTCAGAATTTTTTGCACAATAATCAATCCACACCGCAATTGATTTCTCATTAAAGATAAAACGAAATTTATATTCGCCTTCCACCTTAAGAAATGGCGAAACATGAAATTCTTTTTTAGTTTCAAACCATTGATTTTCCTGAATACAAGACTGGTCAGAATTAAAAATTAAGTAATTGTGATTTTCGCCAAAAGTGTTGTTCACCTCGGATAAAACTGCGATTAGTTTTTCATTTTCATCAAGACAAAACCAGAAACTAACTGGGCTGAAGACATATCCTAAAACACGCGGATAACTTAAAAGAAAAACTTTTTTAACTTTTTGCTGCAAATTTTTTTTGCTTAAAATTTCATCAATCCAAGTCTGAAGGCTTGATCCATCACGCGCGCCATGATCTTTGTTGTAAAAAGAAAAAAGATTGAAGCGATTTAGCGATAGAAATTTAGAAGAAATTTTTTCAGTTTGTGAAATGTCAAAACACAAATAAAAAACGCGATAAACAAACTGATTTATAACAGGCTTAAGCCTTTTATGCATTACTTGTGCGTGACAAAGAAAAGCTGAATTTATTATTGCCATGGTGCAAAAACTTTCAGTTTATTAATTGCCGAAATTGCCGAAGAAATTCCATCTTCATGAAAACCATTTTTTTGATAAGCACCGCAAAAATAAATTTTATCAAGACCTTGAATGCTTTCTATCTTGGATTGCGCGGCAACTGCTTGTGAATCAAAAATTGGATGTTCGTAATTAAAACGCGCAAAAATTTTATCTTCCGATATTTCTTGCGATGGATTTAGCGTTACAAAAAGTGGATATTTGGCATCAATATTTTGCAAATTATTCATCCAATAAGTGATGGCAATTTGCTGATCTTCATTTTTAGAATTATTGCTGTAAACCCAGCTAGACCAAGCTTTTTTGGCATTTGGCATCACAGAAGAATCGCGATGCAACACGGCCAAATTTGGCTGATATTTGAAAGCAGAAAAAACTTCTTTTTCAGCTTCACTAGCATTTTTTAAAAGCGGCAAAACTTGATTTCCGTGCGAAGCAAAAAATACCAAATCAAAAAGTTCTTCTCCTTTTTTTGACTTCACTAAAACCTTGTCACCAAGCCTTTCCACAGCCGTCACTTCATCATTAAGCGAGATTGAATTTTGACCAATTTTTTCAGCAATTTTCTTAACATATTCTTTTGATCCACCGCTCACCGTGTACCATTGCGGCTGATCGGCCACGGTTAAAAGACCGTGATTTTTAAAGAAAGCCACAAAACTTTGCGCCGGATAAGCTAGCATAGTTTCAAGCGGGCAACTCCATATGGCGCCCGACATTGGCAATAAATAAAATTGGCGGAAATATTTTTTCACAGCCAAATCATCAAGCAGGTTTTTTAAAGTGTAATTAGGGTCAAATTGCCGCTCAAGAATATCAATAGCTTTTTTGTTGAAGCGCATAATGTCGCGCAACATAATTAAAAATTGCGGATTAAAAATGTTTTTAATTTGAGCAAAAACCGATGCTAAATTTGTTCCCGCATATTCAAGGCAACCCTCGTCAATCTTAACTGCAAATGACATGTTACTTTTTTGATAAGCCACATTCATCAAGTTAAAAAAGCTTTTTAAATTTGGATAAGTTGCGTGGTTAAAAACGATAAATCCAGTATCAACAGCGATTTTTTTACCATCATAATCAACTTCAACAGTGTTTGAATGGCCACCCAAATAGTCGTTTTTTTCAAAGATTTTTACGCTATATTTTTCACAAAGAAAATAAGCGCAAGCCAAGCCTGATATGCCTGAACCGATGACGGCAATTTTTGGTTTATTCATTTACTTTAATTAATTTTCTTGGTTATGAAAAAGAAAAGCCGATAAGGCAAAAGACGCAGAGTTTTTAGAAGCAAAGTAAATTTTTTAGGAAAATGAATTTCAAATTGTTTCTTTTGCAATCCCTTCACAATCTCTTCAGCAGCTCTTTTAGAAGAAATTATAAAAGGCATTTTGAAAGAGTTTTTATCAGTTAGACGGGTTTTTACAAATCCGGGATTAATCACTGAAATAACAATTCCTTGCTTTAGCATTTCTGGATAAATTCCTTCGCATAAATTTATTAAAGCAGCTTTAGAAGCGCCATAAGCAAAGGATTTAGGTAGTCCAAAATATCCTGCAACACTTGCAATAACGCCAATTTGTCCGCCTTTTTGTTTTAACATTTGCGGCGTGATAACATGCAGCAAATTCAAAAAACCATTTAAATTCACTTCCACAACTTGCTTGGCAATTATCAAATCAAAATTAATTGCCGATGTTGGCTGATAAAGCGCTGAGCAAAAAATTACCAAATCAATTTTGCCAAAATTTTTCACAATTTTATCACGCGCTTTTATCAAAGAACTAACATCAACAACATCAACTTTAGTAACAAAAATTTCTCGCGGCTTTTTTCTTGATGAAGAAAATTCTTCTTTAATTTTCTCAAGCTTTTCAAGGCTGCGCGCTGAAATTGCCAAGTTAAAACCTTGGTCATAATAGCTTTTAGCTAAAGCCTCGCCAATGCCATGGCTGGCTCCAATAATCCAGCAAGTTTTTCTCATCTAAAGTTTTTTAAAAGAAATTGTTAAAGTGCCCACGGTGAAGCCAAATTTTGTCATTTTAGAAACATTGATCGCGTTTTTGGCGTCAACCAAATAAATCCAATCAGTTAGCGCGATGTCATATTTTTTACCATCAACATCCACACTTAAAACATAAGCCATTTTCACAGCATTGCCATATTGTTCACCTTTGGCAATTCCCACAGTATCATGGGCTTTTGCCGTAAAGTTATTGTCATCAATCATTTTAATTTCCCAATCACGGTGATCTTTTTTGCCGTCAGAAAAAATAAAATCTTCAGCTAATTTTCCATCATTGCCACTCCAAGTTCCGTTCATTTTTACCGTGAAACTTTTTATTACTTTGCCCGCACGATCTTGCAAAATTCCTTCTGCTTCAAGATTTCCATTTAAATAATTTCTGATGTCTAACTTAGGAGAATTTTTCTCATAAATTTTTGGATCAGAATTGGCGCAACCGAATAAAAAGCCTAGAGAAGTGATTAGTGACATAATGATTAGAGTTTTTTTAATTTTCATATTTTTTTCCATTTAATAAGAAGCGCAATTACCAAAAGTTTTAACAAGCATGGCAAAGCTGCATAAAAAAATGCAACCGCTTGCAAACCTTCTGAAGTAGAGTTTGTTGGATGATAACCAAGAAAAGATAAAGCAATTAAACTGCCCGAAGCAGCAATCATCAAGCCAAATTTAACCGCCATATTCCATATCGAAAAATAAGAAGAAACCAGTTCCTTTTTATATTGGGTTAATTGTGCCAGAATTATTGGCGGAGCTATTAAATCTGCACCCAAAAATGCTCCAGAAAAGAAACAGACAGCGTAAAAATAAAGTGAGTTTTCAGCTTTTAGAAAATAGGCGAAAAGAAAAATAAGAACTGAAAAAGCAATTGAGAAAATCCATGTTTCTGTAATACCAAAGCGCTTAAACAGAATTTTCCACAAAGGAATAAATAAACAGGCCGAAAGAAAATAAATTGATAAAAACCAACCTAAATTTTTCTCATCATGCAAAATATCACGAATGAAGAAATTTAAATTAGCAGCGGGAAGACTTACGGCAACAGAGTTGGTAATGAATATAGTAAGAAAAAATAGAAACTTTTTATCTTTTAAAACACTAAAAAAACTTAAATTTTTGGCAGTAGAAAAATTTACTGAATCGCTTTTTAAACGCGGCAAAAAAACTAAAGTTGCAAATAAAATAAATGCAGCAAAAACAAGGCTTAAAGCCACATAGCTTTCAGTTAAACTAAAAGCAAAAAACTGCGATAAAATGGCAGGCAAAATGAAAGCTAAAATCATGCCCAAAAGCCCAAAAAATTCTTTGTAAGAATTAATTGTAATTCGCTGTGAATCATTGCTGGCAGTGATTGCGGCTAGAGATTCGAAATTGATAGTAACAAAATTAAAGCAAGTGTAGGTGAAAGCCAAATTCAGCACAAACCACACAATTGCAGCATTTTGCGAAAGCGCTATTGGTGGGTTAAAAACCAGATAAAAACTTAAAGATAAAAATATTGAAGCAATGGCAATAATTTTGCGCCTTGTAATTTTTTTGGTGGCTAAATAGTCAGAAAACCACCCTATTGCTGGGTCTTGCAGGGCATCGAAAGCGCGAATGAAGATTAACAAAAATCCAATTAATGCTAAATTTAAATCAAAGCTGCGAGCATAAAAATCACTAATATTCAAATAAATTGGAATACCTACGAATGCTAAAGGAAGCGCAAGGAAGGTTAAAAATAAGATTTGGGATTTTGATTGATTTGGCATTTGATGAATTTAAAAAAATCTCGAAACCCCGAAATCAAGATTGCGAGGAAAGAAAGATAGAACGCTGCCTAATATTTACAATCCTCACAATGAAAATTATTTTTATATTACAAAACTGGATAATCAGTGTAACCAGCTTCTGCACCACCATAGAATGTGGCGCGATTATATTTATTCAATTCTTTTCCTTCTTTAATTCTTCTAGGCAAATCAGGGTTTGAAATAAAATATCTACCAAAAGCCACAGCGTCAGTTTTGCCACTTTCAACCGCTTCTTTAGCAAGTTCTGGATTATATCCGCCAGCTGAAATTAACACGCCTTTGAATTTTTCGCGGAAAATATTTGCAGTATTTGGAGCATTTTCCACTTCAGAATCACCACCACCAGCACCTGAAGATCTTGGCTCAATCAAATCTACAAAAGCAATTTTTCTCTCGTCTAATTTTTCTAAAACATAAGAAAATAATTTTTCTGGATCAGAATCGCTAACATCATTGAAAGTTCCATAAGGCGACAAACGCACGCCCACTTTGCTTGCACCCCAAACTGAAATTGCAGCGTCCATCACTTCAAGCAATAATCTTGCTCTATTTTCAATTGATCCGCCATATTGATCAGTTCTTTTATTTGAACCATCTTGCAAAAATTGGTCTAACAAATATCCGTTGGCACCATGAACTTCAACGCCGTCGAAACCTGCTTCCTTAGCATTTTGCGCCGCTTTTTTAAAATCAGAAACAATGCCTGCAATTTCTGCAGTTTCAAGAGCGCGTGGTGTTAAAATTGATGTTGGCTTAAATTCTGCCGTATAAGTGCCACTGTTTTTTGCAGCAATTGCTGAAGGAGCTACTGGTGCCGCTCCATTTGGTTGGTGCGATGGATGAGAAATTCTGCCCACATGCCAAAGTTGCAGAAAAATTCTGCCACCTTGATCATGAACCGCTTTTGTCACACTTTTCCAGCCTTCAACTTGTTCATCTGAATAAATTCCAGGAGTTGCTGGATAGCCTTTGCCTTGTTGGCTAATTTGTGTTGCTTCAGAAATTATTAAACCCGCACTTGCTCTTTGTGCATAATATTTTGCGTTTATTTCTTGAGGAACATCACCAGGTTGTTTGCTACGCATTCTAGTAAGAGGCGCCATTACAAGACGATTTGGCAAAGTTAAATCGCCAATTTTCATAGAATCAAATAAAGTTGTCATAAAGTTTTTATTTTTTAGTTTTAATTTTTCAGATTTGATAAAAATAATTAGCTAAAATTCTATATACCAAAGTCCTTTAGACTTCGGTATTTAATTTTTTTTCGCGACACTAGTCGCGCCCCACACTTGTGGGAACCCATATACCAAAGCAAACTTCGGTATAGTTTTAAGTAGCTTTGGTATATTAATTTTAGTTTAATAGTTCAGATTTTATGAACTAACAAAAAATTAAATTCAATATCATTCTTTAAAAAATATTATTTTAAAAAAATGCGCCCGATCAGCAATCCAAAAATGAAAGATATAAAAGTTGAGGCAATTCTGCACGCCCTTGCTGATCCTGTGCGTGTGCAAATTTTTATGGAAATTTCCGAAGGCGATTGCCCACAAAGCTGCTCTAATTTTTTAAAAGTAAAAAATAAAAAACTTCCCAAATCCACACTCTCCAACCACTTCCGAATTCTACGCGAAGCCGGATTAATTAAGAGCGAAAAAAAAGGCCTAGAACTTCACAACACCAGCCGTTGCAAAGAACTGAAAGAAAAATTCGGCACTTTAATTACAAAAATTCTCGAAGCTTATAAAGAGCAGGAAAAATAAAATTTCGGCTCAGAAAGATTGCATCTGAGAAACCCAGCGACCTAATTTTGAGATATTTCAGAGATTTTATACCAAAACATAAATTTATACTCCTAGCCAACAAAGGATTTTTGAGGAAAAATTGCGACAAAGAATAGCCCTGTAACAATTGATAAAGCGTTATTCTTCGAGTAAATTTTTACCAATCGGACTATAAATATACCAAATAAACTATTTCTAGATTTGGTATTTATAATCCAAACTAACTTCATCTTTTTGGCTAAAAATTGCAAAAAGCCTCAAGTTGTATGAGTATACAACTTTCATTTTTTATAATTTTTATCTCAAAAATATTTTGTTAGTTCGGACTATAAATAGTTTATTTGGTATAAGTTTTTTCCTGTTGGCAACGATATTGAACAGATTGTTATTGATTGGGTTAAATTTTTAAGAGAAGAAAAACTTTACAGCGACAATGACCCGCTTTTTCCACGAACAAAATTAGCGCATAACAAAGATTTTTGTTTTGAGGCGCAAGGCCTAGAACCAACTAACTGGAAAAGCACAACACAGATTAGAGAAATATTCAAAAATTCTTTTGCAAAATGTTAGCTTCCTTATTACAATCCTCACTCGTTTAGAGACGCTTAAGCATGCTTGGTAAAAAAACTTGCGGCGCTTTTAGCAAATCAGGCTTGGAGTCAAAATTTAGGACATAGCAAAATTAGCGCTACACTTGATGAATATGGAAATATCAGCACGCATAGGCAGTTTGAGTTGATTGAAAGAATTAGCGAGTTGAATCAAGGCGAATGTTTTAGTCACTAAAAACCTAAGCAAAACTTAAATTGGCTTACTAAAATTTTAGATAACCAACAAAAAGTTTGGTGTTAAATTTAACCAAAACAAAAAATGCCAACATTAGATTTTAAAGGAAAACAATTTGTTTATTCACACCACCACAGCGTGCCGTTTCGTGAGCTGGTTATTGAGGATGAAAAATCGCTTCCTGAAAAAAACAAAAAACCCAGCATTGATGATAATTTAATTATTAATGGCGATAATTTGCATGCGCTAAAAGCTTTGATGCCGCTTTATGCGGGCAAGGTGAAGTGCATTTATATTGACCCACCTTACAACACTGGCAATGAAGGCTGGTGTTATAACGATAATGTTAATTCGCCCTTGATGAAGGAATGGCTGGCGAAAAATGCCAATCCTGTTGATCGCGAAGATTTGCAAAGGCATGATAAATGGCTTTGTATGATGTATCCGCGGCTTAAATTACTGCATGAGTTATTGGCGGATGATGGAGTGATTTTTGTAAGTATTGATGATAACGAGGTTCATCATTTGAGGGCTGTTATGGATGAGATTTGGGGGGAAGAAAATTTTATTGGGTTATTTGTTATTAACTCTTCTCCGAGCGCTATAGATTATGGGCACATTGCAAAAACTCACGATTATGCTTTGTTTTATGCGAAGGATGCGCTGCTAACAGATACTTGTCACCTAGAAGAGGAAAATAAAGTATTTAAATATCAAGACAAGATTGGATCATTCAATCTTTATCCTTTGTATAATGGCAATGTGGCTTTTAATCCAAAGACTAGACCTAATTTATATTACCCATTTTATTTGAATCCTAACAATAAAATAGAAGAGGATTTTTATGAGATTGGATTGCAAGATAAAGAGGGGTGGATTCAAGTCTACCCTGTAATCTCGAAGAAAGATGGAATTCAAAGAGTTTGGAGATGGGGGAAAGATAAGTCTAGTAAAAATCTCAATAATGAGATTATTGGATATAAAACAGGCGATGGAGAATGCAGAATAGTCCAAAAAACAAGGCTCACTGGAAAAGTAATTCGCTCACTTCAATTTGACAGCGATGTATCAAGTAGAAGAGGAACTGGAGAAGTTGAAGATATTTTTAGTTCTAAACTATTTTCATTTCCAAAACCAGTCGAATTAATAAAAAGATTTATTTCTATTAGTTGCAGCAAGAACGACATAATCCTCGACTCCTTCGCAGGCTCTGGCACAACAGCTCACGCGGTTTTAGATTTGAATAAAGAAGATGGTGGCAACCGCAAATTCATTCTTGTTGAGATGGAAGATTATACCAACAACATCACCGCTGAACGCGTTCGCCGCGTGATTAATGGCGTGCCAAATGCCAAAGATGAAAAGCTAAAACAAGGGCTTGGTGGCTCTTTCACTTTCTGCAAACTTGGTGATGAATTTAACATTGAAAAAATTCTAACTGGCGAAGCTTTGCCAAAATATGAAGCTTTGGCAAATTATGTTTTTTACACCGCAACTGGAAAAACCTTGGGCAAAAGCCTTGAAATGCCTGCCAAACAAAAAACAGATTATTTTGTTGGCGAAACCGACCTTTTTGAGGTTTATTTAATTTACCAACCAGACATTGCTTTCCTTCGCTCTAACGAATCAGCGCTTAATGCTAAGATGGTTGAAATTATTTCACAAAGAAGCACTAGCAAAAAACAAAAATTGGTTTTTGCATCAGCAAAATATATGGGGCAAAATGAATTAAATGATCACAAAATAATCTTCTGCCAACTGCCTTATGCAATCCACAAAATAGCAGGAAAATAAATTTTTAAATATATGAAAAATCACACCACAATTTTTGAACAAATTAAAACAACAGACGAAAATAATAATGAATTCTGGGAAGCAAGAAAACTTGCCAAAGCTTTAGAATATGAAGACTTTAGAAATTTTTTATCAGTTATTGAAAAAGCCAAAGAAGCTTGCGAGAACTCTAAACAAAAGGCTTCGCTCCATGTCGTTGAATCCACCGAGATGGTGGCGATTGGCTTGGGAGTAAGTCGTGAGATGCCAAGCTTTAAACTTTCAAGATATGCTTGTTATTTAATTGTGCAAAATGCCGACCCTTCAAAAGAAGTGGTGGCGCTGGGTCAAACCTATTTTGCAATGCAAGCTCGTTTGCAAGAAATTACGCAAATGCAAGAATATCAAAGCTTAAGCAACGAAGAGGAAAAAAGATTATTCTTAAGAAATGAATTAAAAACTCACAATATTCAACTGGCAAGCGTGGCAAAACAAGCGGGAGTTATAAATCCTTTGGATTATGCAATATTTCAAAATCATGGTTATATGGGGCTTTATGGCGGACTTGATGCCAAAGCGATTCACAAAAAAAGACAATTAAAGAAAAGTCAGAATATACTAGATCATATGGGTTCAACCGAGCTTGCCGCAAATTTATTTAGGGCAACACAAGCAGAAGAAAAACTGAAGAAAGATCAGATTAAGGGTGCAAGAAACGCAAACAATACTCACTATGAAATTGGTAAAAAAGTGCGTCAAACAATTGCAGAAATTGGCGGAACAATGCCAGAAAATTTGCCAACAGAAAACAATATTAAAACGATTTTAAGCAAGAAAAGCAAAGAGCTGAAAGCGCCAAAACAAAACAAACAATAATGAATGGAACTAAAAGATTATCAATTAACAGTTTTAGAATATCTTGATGAATATTTAAACAAGCTTGAGGCACAATATCAAAGCAAGCTTGAATATTACGAATTTCAAGAATCAAAAGGCAGACAGGCAAATCACCCTGAAACTTCTGATTATTGTGGGCAAGCTTGGGTTGATGTTAAGGCAGCGAAGGCAGTTTATTCTTCAAATTATACCACAAGGCAAGATGGACTTTCGCGCAATATTCCAAATATTTGCTTTAAAGTGCCAACTGGTGGCGGCAAAACTTTGCTTGCGGCTTGTGCTTTGCAAAGAATTAAGCAAGATTATTTTAAAACTAATAACGGCTTTGTTTTGTGGGTTTGTCCTTCTGAAACTATCTATACTCAAACCAGCAAATCTTTAAGAAATAAGGAGCACCCTTATCGTCAAATGCTTGATCGCATTAGTGGTGGCAAAACTATTATTTTAGAAAAAAATGACCGCTTTAATAAACAAGATGTTGAAGGCAATTTATGTGTAATGCTTTTGATGCTGCAAGCTGGCAATAGAAATAATAAAGACACGCTTAGAATGTTTAGAGATAGCGGCAATTTTACCAGCTTTTTTCCCGATGTTGATGATTACAATGCTAATAAAAAATTACTCGAAAAAGTGCCGAATTTGGAAACGGCAAATTTAATTGAAGGCGTTGATGATGTTGTTGCTGGTTTGTCAATTAAACATTCTTTAGGCAATGTTTTAAAATTGACTCGCCCCGTTGTTATTATGGATGAAGGACATAAGGCAGCTTCTGATTTGGCACTTGAAACTTTAAACGGCTTTAACCCTTCTTTTATTTTAGAATTATCAGCAACGCCAAAAAATAACAGTAATGTTTTAATTAGTGTTAGAGGTGAAGAGCTTAAAAAAGAACAGATGATTAAATTGCCAATCAATGTTTTTTCTTATGAAGAATCAGACTGGAAACAAACGCTTAATCATTCGCATAAAAAGCTGCAAGAATTATCAAAATTAAGTGCGAATTTGCAAAAAGATGAGGGGCAATATATTCGCCCAATTATGCTTATAAAAGTTGATCCTAAAAAGAAAAATGACCCTTATGACCACGCAGAGGATGTTAAGAAATACTTGATTGATAATTTGGGCGTAAGGCAAGAAGAAATAAGAATGAAATTGTCCGAAAAAGATGAGATAAAAGATGAAGATTTATTTCATAAGCTTTGCCCCGTCAAATATATCATAACCAAAGATGCTTTAAAAGAAGGCTGGGACTGCTCTTTTGCTTATGTTTTAGCCATTCTTGCCAACACTAAAAGCAACACGGCTTTAACGCAATTTATTGGACGCGTTTTAAGGCAACCAGAAGCAAGAGAGACCAAGATTGAAGCGCTAAATCAGTGTTTTGTTTATTGCAATAAATCTGATGTTAACGAAGCGGTTGAAAATATTAAGAAAGGCTTAGAAAACGAAGGAATGGGAGATTTAAAAAATGATATTAATGCCAATAATGGCGTGGCAAATTCATCAAAAATTATTCAGTTAAAAATCAAAGATCAGTTTAAAAATAATAAAATATTTTTACCTAAACTTAATGTTATTGAAGACAAGCAGATTAGAGCTTTTGATTATTACCAAGACATTTTAGCAAATATTGACTGGGGGAAATATCAATTTGATAAAGACCTGCCCTTAAAAAATAAAAACACTTTTGATTATAACCTTGTAAAAGTTGATCTTAGAACCAATGAAAACAAACAACTTGAATTGCTAAGAAAAGATGAAGAAAGAAAAAGCGAAGAATCTGAATTAAAAATTGATATTTCCCTTATGGCTTCGCAATTGATGGATAAAATTTCCAATCCTTGGCAAGCAGCAAAGTTGATTAATTTAACTCTGGAAAAACTAAGGGAAAAATATAGCGAAGAAATAATTGCCCTAAATTCTGTTTATATTGTTGATGAAATAAAAAGAGATTGCCTTGCTTGGATTTTAGAAAAGTCAGAAACTATTTTTAAAGAAAAATTAGAAACAGGAATAGTTTTTTTAAAACTAATTGCAGAACCTTCTGCTAATTTAAACTGGCGGATGGAAGAGGTTATTAATACAACTATTGGTAGCGACGAGGCTTCAATTATATTTGATAAAAACATTTTCGAGCCTCAATACGAAAGTCTTTACAACAATTATGAATATAAAGTTGCATCTTATATCAACAAAAACGAAGCAGTAAAATGGTGGCACAGGCTTGGCGTTAAAGGCACAGAATATTATGTTTCTGGCTGGAAAAGAGATAAAATTTTTCCTGATTTTTTAGTTAGGATGGAAAATGAAGAAGGAATTTGTAAATTTCAATTTGTGGAAACAAAGGGTGATCATCTTGAGGGAAACAAAGACACTAAATATAAACAAAAAGTTTTTGAATATCTTAATGATTTGGCAAAAAAAGAATTTAATGCAGTTGGTGAATTGAAATTAATAGAAAATGAAGATGAGTTAAATTTTCAAATAATTTTTGAGGATAGTTGGGAATCTGATATTAAGAATGTTATTTAGTTTTCTTAATCTTTTTCAAAGAAAATGCATAAGAAGAAATAAATCTGGGCATAATTGGGGGCATATTAAATTTTCTAACCTCGCCCAATCAAGTAAAAATAAGCGCCTCGCCCCTATAATGTGGCTGCAGTCACTTCTAAATTCTTTAGATTAGTATAGTTAATTTTTGCGCACCATGAGGTGCGCCCTCTTTGCGGGATCCCCGATATACCAAATCAACCAATATCAATAGATTTTAGATTTGGTATATTTTTTTAGAAAATCATCGGGAATTATCTATTTACAGATAGCAGAAATGCGTCTTCGATTACCTCTTCTTTAAAACCCAATCTTGCGCTTGTTCAATTTGATTATATTTAAAAATTCTAACTTGCGGATGAACACGGCCTTGAGCAATTTTGGCCACAATTTGTGTAAAAAAACCACCCATTCCAAGTGCAGCCTTCTTAAATTTATAATGATTTTCGCGGGCAAAATTTATGTACTGCGCGCGATTAACTGCACCTTTCCAATAAGGAAATTTTTTAGAGTGAATAATCACACCTCTAAGTTCGCCGCGTTCTTTAAAATGAGGATCTATGATGCTTGAAATTGTTTGAAAATCATCTTGAGTAAATGAATTTTTTACATCCAAAAGCAACACGCCATGCAAGTCGTCAAACTGACAAAATAGGCCATTTTCAGTAGTGATTTCTGAAAAAATAATGTCGATGTGAGTGTCTTTAGTCATAATAATTTGAATAATTTAAATAAATTTATGATCAGAATATTATCTTTTGATAAGCTGTATAAAAGCTATTTCAAGTGAAATTAATATTTAAGTTTGACAATTCATTCTTGCTTATATTTTGGCAAAGAAATTAAACTCTTTCTCGAATTTTTATCACATTCCAATCACACAATTTTTAGTAAATATATGCCAGATATCGGAAAACTTATTAGTGGTTTTAGAGTCTTCAAAGCTACCACTTTTCCAAAGCAAAAAGACATGATAGGACATTTGATTGAGCAAGGTCAAAGACCGACAACGATGGTGATATCTTGCTCTGATATTAGAATTGCTCCTGCCGACCTTTTTTCGACTAACCCCGGTGAATTATATATCATCAATAACATTGGCGGCCTTGTTCCTAAATTTGGCACATCTGGTATTCACGGTATTTTATCGGCTTTAGAATATGGTGTGAAAGATTTAGAAGTTCAAAATATTATTATTCTTGGCCATGCTAAATGTGACGGAATAAAAATGATGATGTCGAATAAATTTTCTGCTGTGAAAAATGGCCTTTCTGAATCAATGACTAAATGGCTTTCTGTGGCTGCTGAAGCTCGCGATGCAGTTAAACAACAGCTTGCAGATAAAAGTGAAGAAGAACAGCAAGCCGCTTGCGAACATGAATCGATTGTAATTTCACTGCGTAATTTACTTACTTATCCTTATATTGAAGAACGCATCAAACAAAAAAAACTTAGTATTGCCGCTTGGCATTTTAATGTAGAAACTGGCGAGATTATGGAGTTTAATCAAGATACTGCTTATTTCGATCCGATTTTTTAAGGATTATCAGAACCAAAAAGCTGTCATCTCGAACGCAAGTTAGAGATGACAGTTTGAGCAAAACCCCAAACCCTCCTCAAATGCAAACCGTCAGCATCTTCGTCGATGTACAAAATATCTATTACACCACCAAACAGCGTTATCAAAAGCATTTCGATTATAATAAATTTTGGGCAACCGCAACTAAAGACAGAAAAGTTGTGCGAGCTTACGCTTACGCAATCGGTCGCGGTGACGAAAAACAAAAACAATTTCAAAATATTTTGCGCGCCATTGGTTTTGAGATAAAATTAAAACCATTCATTCAAAGAAGTGATGGCTCGGCTAAAGGAGATTGGGATGTGGGAATTACTTTAGATGTGATGGAATATGCCAAAGAATCTGATGTAGTGATCTTACTTTCGGGGGATGGTGATTTCGATTTATTGGTACAGAAAATTAAAAGAGATTTCAACAATTCGGTAGAAGTTTATGGCGTACCAACTTTAACGGCCGAGTCTTTAATTGCCTCAGCCTCTAAGTTTATAGCAATTGAAGATGAATTGATTTTATAGATAATTACCAGTGCTAGAGTCTTTTTTATTGACTCCTACTCCGACGGGTCCCGTTACTCTATTAACCCATTCATCTTCATATTTCTCATTTTCTTCTATTTCTTTTGTTACAATTTCTTGCCTCAAGCCTTGTACTGAAAATTTCTCTCTATTCAAAATAGATGCAATGTCATTTTGATCTTTCTTAGTTTCTACTTCTAACACAGGATAAGCAAAAGCTGTAGGCGCGGTTTTATGTCTAAAATCTAAACCCAACATATTTAAAAAAGTTTGCGCAATGAAACTTAAAAAACTCTGTGGCTTTTGTTCTGCTTGAGCTTCAGGAATCACTCTTGTCTGAGATGGAAGAGGATTATATGAATCCAACTTACTTAACAACTCTTCATCTGAAACTGCAGGAGCCTTAGAAAAAGGGCTATGAATTTTTGAAGTAGCCTCAGAAACAAAACCAGCAGCTCTATTAAATCCTCCACCTACAATTCCTTTACCAAATGATTCATAAGGTCTCTTATATTTTACTTTTTCTATTCCCAATCTTTCACAAAGCTTCGGAAATACTTGATCCATTCTATCCGCATAATCAGCATTAACAGCTCTTCCTCTATATAGATCTGTTCTATTTAAATCAGTTAATCCTTTACTCATTCCAGATTCTTTCGCCAATCTCTCAAGAGCATTTTGCTGATAAAATTCTTCAGGATTTCTTAATTTGTCATAATCTTGCGAAAGTTTACTAGCCAAACCGTAATAAGCTGGAGCCATGAAAAAATACGGTGAACAAGCCATTATTCCAGACCCTAAAGTACAATATGCTGAACCAAGTCTAGTGGTTTGAGCTCCAACTTTTTGAAAAAAACTCTGATCCTTATATGGAGGCCTCTTTTTTTGTTCATCAGCCAATATTTCCTGGTATATTGTTTTTAGATTATCTGTTTGCTGATCGCTTGAAGAATGGTTTTTAGACATAGATCAAAATTTAAATTTATAAGTGAGGTCAAAAAACACCTCACATATTTCTTACATTAAAAACAACTAGAATTTTTGACTACTGCACTTGCGCAATCGCTGATAGAATCCAGTTAGCTGAAGAATTATAACGAGTGAAAGTCCAAGCTTCAGAATTAATCACTAAATTTTTATTACTACCTTCCACAATAAAATCAGAGTCCGAAGGATTTTTATTTAAGTTGATCACATAATCAAAGCTAGACCATTCTAAGATCACAGTTGCATATTCCATTTCATCTTCTCTCCAGCTTTCTGCCAAATTCACCGCTGTAACTTCAATATTTTCCATTTTATTGGCAATGCCTTGGCTAGTATTTTGGCTTAGAGCGTCAGAAAAATATTTAGCCATTTCTGGGCTGGTCAATCTTTTCAATTTATCAATATCTTGGCTCGACCAAGCGCTTTGAATTTCGAACAAAATTGCTGCGAATTTTTGATTTTCTGATTCAGAAATTTGAATATCAGAAATATTTGCAGGATAATTTTCTGCAGTTTGAGACTTTCCAGTAGATGATCCAGAGCCTTGTGGTCTAGTTAAAAATTTCACTAATTTAAAAACCGCAAAAGCAGCAATAATCATAAAAAGTAAATTCAACATCATGCCGCCACCACTTGATGAAGCGGCCGCACCAGCATCATTCAAGCCGTCAGCCGCTGAAGCTGAATGTCCACCAAAACCGCTATTTCCAAAAAGCATGTGACCAACCCAAGATGCCGCCAAAACAGTTCCAAAAGTTGAAAGTATTGGATTTCGTTGAAAGAAATTTGCAGCCGGAGTTGGCTGTTGCGGTTGTGCAGCTTGCTGATTATTTGCTGCCGCCGAATTTGTTGCAGGATTGGTTTTGTTATTTGTAGAAGATTTTTGCATCGGTGAATAACTTTTTCCAGCTGCACTGCCACCTTCATAAGTACGACTTCCGCGTGATCCTTGATTAAAATGTGAAGTTGAAGAGCGACCTCCACCAAAAGATGATCTTCCACCAGCCCTTGCTAATGCTGATTCGCAGATGCTGCTGAATAAAAGAGAAAAGGTAATTACAAAAATCGAAATTTTTTTGAACATGCTTTTTGGAGAATTATTTTAAGGAAGTTTTAATGTGATTGATCAGATAAATATAATAATGTTGTCTCAGCTTGCAAGCCTAGTAAAAATCTTGGTAAAATGCGCCTTAAATCTCTGAAGTGAAATTCTAATTCTCAAACGATCTTCCTTTTCTGGCAGAAAAATTCTAATCAAACTTGTCGGCAATCTTTTTACCTCGCGACAAAATCTTTTTATTTTTTGATAACAGATTTTTTTCTTTCTTAAAATATCTATTTCGCAGCAATTAAAACAATCAAACCCCATCTTCTGTAGTCATAAATTTCCAAACTTTATAACGATTCAGCAATTAATTGCGAAGTGAAGAAGCGCCAAATTTCCTCACAACTTTTTCTATAACACAATAGCAAAAATTTATAAGCTGTGAATTCAAGTAAAACGCAGACAAATCAAGCTTTGTGCCCATTTTTTGCGCAGCTTCTAAAGCCAAGGCTCTTAGTTTTTTCATTAATTTTGGATTTAGAATTTTTAAGCGCAGCTAAAGCGGGGGTTAAAACTTAATTGAGTGATATTTTTATCTCTATAAATTACTCTAAAATTCTTAATCAGAAAAAATTCTGTACAAAAAATTGCGTTGTCGCAAATCCAAATTTTCTAAAAAATTCAATGTCCATCAAGCTAATCAAATCACAGTTTAATCAATATAACGCTGGATGGAGAAAATCTTTTGCCGAAGGTTTTTCACAAGATGAAAATGGTAATGCTTTGCCTTGGATGACTTATAGTTTTATTGAATATATAAAAAAAAATATTCAGCCGCATCACGAAATTTTTGAATATGGTTGTGGCGCTTCGACTTTATTTTTTGCGCCTCGTGTAAAAAAAATTGTGGCGCTGGAAAGTAATGAAATGTGGATGAGATTGATGCAAGTTAGACTTCTCGAGGCTGGCATTAACAATGTTGAAATCATTTTGATGGAAGATGGATTTTTGAACCCTGATTACGAACATTTTGCCAAAACTTATTCTAAAAAATTTAATCAGAAATTTGATTTTATTTTTGTCGATTCTCTAAAAAGAGCCGAATGCGCTAAACATTCTTATGTTGCTTTAAAAGATAATGGCATGTTGGTTGTAGATGATTCGGAGCGCAAAAGTTACAAAAAAATATTTAGTTTTTTTGCAAAAAAAGAATTTAAGAAACAGGATTTTTTTGGCATTGCACCTGGACAATTTTATTTGAAAAATACTACGGCCTTTTGGAAGGAATAAATTTAATATAATTTTTACTCGTTAACTTTGAAAAAAATAATCCTCACACTCCTATTCTTATTTTTTTCTTACTCAGCCTCAGCTCAATCTGTTGAAGAACAAAACAGCATCACCAATCAACAAAACTCTGCCATTCAATCTCAAAAACAAATTGATATTGCCCGCGATTTGCAAAAAGAACTTCGCCAAATTAATGAAGATCATGTGAAGCAAATTGATGAGGAAAATGACGAAGATGATCTGGATGAAAATGATGGCAAGATTGTGCAGAATTACCGCGCCATTCAATGTTTCAGAATTAATAAAATAACTTTTTCGAAAAACTCACTTCTTTCGTTATCGCAAGAAAATATGCTGACTAAAAATTATATCGGGCAATGTTTAACTTTGCATCGCGCTGTAAAATTGGGCAAAGAAGTTACGGAATTTTTATTTGGGTTGGGCTTCGTAACCTCAAGCGCCAAAGTGTCTGCCGATGATATTATTAATGGCCTTATAACCGTAAATATCACCGAATCTTATTTAGAAAACATCATCATTAATAAAAATAAATTCTCTGACAAAACGCAAAAATTTATGATTTTTGGTGCGAATAACGAAGCCGAAAATTCCAAAAAACCTCTACATATTCAGGAAATTAATTCTGGCCTAATCCAGATGAATCACCTTAGTTCTAACAATGCGGCCGTAAAATTTTTACCCGGTAGCGCTAATAATAAAGCAATTGCGCTAATCGAAACTAACCCAAAAAACACCGCCAGAATTAATCTTTCTTACAATAATATCGGCAGCAGAACAACTGGTGAAAAGCTTGATACCATTAGCCTTACAAAAGATAATTTGCTTCACTTAAACGACATTTTTAGCATTAGCCGCACTGCTAATGACACAGATTCTAATTATAATAATCGTCAGAATAACTCTCTAAACGGCAGCTATTCTTTTCCAATTGGACGCTTCAACAGCCTTTCTTTCAACGCTTCACAAAGCTCTTACCTTTTTATGAGTGGAAGTAGCGGAGATGATGCAATTCATGGGAAAACTATTTCAAAGTCCATCAGCCTTGATAGCAATCTTATAAGAGATAAAAAATTCAAACTTAATTCCAACTTCAATCTAAATAACCGCTACAACCAAAGCTTCACCAATGATGTGCGAAATGAGCTGCAAAGTCGCAGAGCCACAATTGCTTCGATCTCACTTTCTAACGCATTTTTCTTCAAAGATTCTGCTTTAATTTTAAAGCCAACTTACAGCAAATCTTTGCATATTCTTAATGCCAAACAAGATTCTGGCGATCTTCCCAAAGAAAGCCCTCACGCTGATTTCAACATTTTTAAATTTTACACTAATTACAGCAGAAAACTTGAACTTCCTTACCTAAAAACTCCCGCCTCATATAATATAACTCTCGACAGCCAATATTCTGAAAATCGCCTTTATTCAATTGATCAAATTTCTTCGGGCGGATTTTATTCAGTGCGCGGCTTCAAGGGCAACAGCATTAACGGCGATTCGGGCTATAATATTAGAAATGAAATTAGCAGTAATTTGGGTAAATTATTTTTGACAGAATCTTCATCTGAAAAATTGGCCTTCTTAAATTATTTTTCCTTATCGCCATTTTTTGATTATGGCTATGTAAGAGGAACCAGCGCCGCACCAAATGGCCGATTAAGCGGCACGGGCCTGAGACTTGGTTTCACGAAAGAAAATATAAATGCCTCTTTAACTTTTTCTCACGCTACTTCTAAGTCGCAATTGCTATCAAAAAATCATCAGGAGAGTGATTTGATTTACTTTATTATTGGAACGGAGTTGGATTTTTTTTAACATGTTATTTTTAATTGAACTGAACATGTGAACTGGGTTACAAACCAAGTCCAGTAGAGGTTCGAGCAGCGGTCGGTTTTAAGATATCACTTTCTTCATCTTTTTAATTACCGATCCAATAACCTATAGTAGGACAAGGTTTGCAACCCCGCCCTAACTTTCATTAAATCTTTGGCAAATCCAAATCCAGAAGCAAACTTACTGCGCCAACATCTTCATCAAATCTTCACTATTCAAAGCATCTTGCACAACTTCTTGCAACAAATCATTAATCTCAACTGCATCAGTTGAAGCAAGCGGGGCGATGAAATGTTTGTTGCTGGTAATCAAATTAAAAGTCTTAGTAAGAACAGATTTGTTTTTAGCAGTTTTAATCACAAATTTAATCGAAGCTTCGCCTGAAGAAGATCCCACAAAAAATTCTCGTTTTGCTTTATATTGCAATTTCTCGATATGAACTTCGACAATTTTATCTGAACCTTTAGTAAATCCTTTAGCTTCTAAGGCCTGATTGATTTTTTTAGTCAGCAAAATCGCAATATTATTTTCGTTAATGATATTGATTTTTTCGTCTGCGCCAAATTCTTTCACACCAATAATTTGGTCATCATATCTGTCATCAAACACGGTCAAATCAATCTTGGCGCCATTGCCAATATTAGATTTCACTTCGTCAAATCTTGGAGCCAAAGTAACATATTGATTTTCATGAACGCATGAAGCTGAAGCCAAAAGAGTCGCGATGATTAATAGTTTTTTCATAATGGTATTGTGATTTATTTGATATTAAAAATTTCACTGGAAATCCATCCATGTGCTAATTGGGTCAGAAATTTGATCCTAACTTGATGCATTTACGAACAACATTTAAAACTTCTTAATCACTTCAACCAATTCTTGATGGTCAAAATAAAGAGGTAAAACACCTTTGCCCATCTTGCCATTTTCCATCCAGCTTTCTGGAATTGTCTTCGAAATTCCGTGTTTAAAATCACCAAAAACAATTGGCCTGCAACCTGAATTATAAGCACATTCCACATCTGCAATTGTGTCGCCAATAAACCAAATTTCATCTTTTGCTGGGTCTAAATCACTTCCAAGCAAAGCCAAATCCACATGATCTTTATGCGGTTTGTCATTATTAGAATCTCCTGCACCAATCAAAGCAAAAAACTTTTTTTCCACACCAATTTTCGCCGCTTCTTTACGCAAAGTTGGACCCATTTTATTGCTGACAATAAATTGAGTAATTCCTTTGCTTTCTAGCTCATTTATTAATTCCAATGCTTTTGGCAAAAGCATAATTTTCTCCAAATGCATTGAGCGATAAGCATCTTTATAAATCTCACCCGCCTTCTCCCATTCATCACCAAAAATTTCTGGGAAAGATTCTCTCATCGATTTGTGAACAGTGTCGCGCACTTTCTCAAAACCCCAAGGCTGATGTCCCATCAGCGTCATCGTCTTATCAATCGCTGCGTGAATTAAAGGCCAAGTGTCCACCAAAGTGTTATCCCAATCAAAAATCACTGCTTTTGGTTTTGGTAAATTTTGTAACGCTTCTATGCTTTTGGAAAATTTTTCAGTCATTTGCTTACTTTCTGGTTTCACCGTTAAATCCTCGCGGATCAAAAAAATCTTTAAATTTATTCTTCACCCCATCCATTTCCTTGGCTTCCGCCATCGGCTCTTTCACCTTAGTAATATTTGGCCATTGCTTGGCATATTTGCGATTAATCTCCACCCATTCCACCAATTCCTCAGTCTCAGGAAAAATCGCTTCCGCCGGACATTCAGGCACACAAACGCCGCAATCAATACATTCATCTGGGTCGATCATCAGCATATTTTCACCTTCGTAAAAACAATCGACAGGACAAACCGAAACACAGTCGGTGTATTTGCATTTCACACAATTATCGGTAACTACGTAAGTCATAACTTAAATAAAGTTTTATAAAATAACCTAAACCGCCGGTTGAGCGGAGTCGAAACCAGCGGAAGCTTCCTGCCATTTTATTCCTGCTAGGCAGTAATCTTCCCGTTGGTTTCGACTCCGCTCAACCGATGGGTTTTTCACTTCTTAATTCACAAATTTCTGAATCTTCTTCCCCATAACTTCCGTCTTAACTCTTAACAAAGACAACAAAACAAAAGCCGAAAAATAAACCCCAAACATCAAAAGCAAAGGTCTTAGCATCGCAGGGTCCACCGCCACGCCGCCGCTTCTAATAATGCTGGCTGGCTGATGCAGAGAATTCCAATATTCCACAGAAAATTTAATGATCGGCACATTAATAAAACCTACAATCGAAATAATCGCTGCAATCTTTTCGCCCTTTTCTTGATCATCAAATGAGTCAAGCAAAATAATGTAACCCATGTAAAGAAAGAATAAAATCAACACCGAAGTAAGTCGCGCATCCCATACCCACCAAGTTCCCCAAATCGGCTTACCCCAAATGCTTCCCGTAATCAAACACACCAAAGTAAAAACCGCGCCAATGCCGGCGATCGATTTTGCAATCAAATAAAAAAACGGATTTTTCCAGATAAAGCCCGAAAGATTAAACACGGCCATCAAAGTATAAATAATCAGCGCCATCCAAGCCGCTGGCACATGCACATACATTATCTTCACCGCATTACCTTGCTGATAATCAATCGGCGAATTCAAAACCGCCTGCATAGCAAACCCCAAAAAAACCAGCAAAGCGCCCAATGAGAACGGGCAGAAAAACTGAAAATTTTTCTCGAAATTTTTGAATTTAAAAAGCTGTTTGATCATTTATCTATAAGTAACTTTAAGATTTGGAAATATTCTTTGTTTTTCCTGCTGTTAATTTTGGCGCCAAAAAACTCTCGCCGCTTACCACTTTTTTACCGGTTTTACTTTCTAATTCTTTGCGAGCATTTTTGGCAATTTGTCCGCCTTTTTTAGCCGGAATTTTATTTTCCTCCAAACCCTTAGCTTCCAAATTTTCTGCAATTTGGCGTGTAGAAAGTTCAGCCAAAGCTGTAAAAATCAATTCAGCTTCACTCAATATGATCTCGCAAATTTTGAGACTTCAAACCTTTCAATTCTTTATGCTGCGCCACATTTAATTCACTCCATTCTTGGTGAATAATGTTAGTCAAAATAGCAAATTCATCACCTTGCTTCACGCCACTTTCTTTCCAATAATCCGTCAGTTTATTTCTAGTTTCCTGACTCATCATTCTTTGCTGAATCCATTTCTCACTGCGTCCATGTTTCTGCCAATTTTGACGAGCGCGATTTAGTGATTGTTCAGGATCAGCAATTTCATTAATACGATCACTGCCAACTTTGGCTAACCACATTTTAATCGGTTCAGCTTTCTGGCTTGGAATTGACTGGATTAAGCGGAAAATTGTTTCAACATCCGCTACATCTGTATTATAGAACTTTCCGTCACTTGCTTTCATTTTCAGTTGGTCACAATTTGTGACCACCTCACTTCCTTCTTTTTCTAATCGCCCTTTCAAAGTAGACCAATAACTCTTGGCCTTCTTGTAATCAGCTTGATCCGTAAGCGCCGCCACAACATCAATCACCGAAAAAAACCATTTTTGGCTTTTCTCATCAAATGATTTGCGAATTTTAAATTGTTCAAAAATAGCTAGGCTTTGTTGGTGATTCATAAAATTTAGGGTTTTGGTTATTAATAAAAAAGCTGGTGATTTCTTAAAAAATTTTCTCTTTAAAACTTACTTACAACTTCCCTTCCAAATAGTGAATTAGAAGCTCCTGCTTCACTTTTTGCTCTTTCGAATTATCAAAATCCTTCACTGTTGCTTCACCATTTTTCATTTCATCTTCGCCAATAATTACCACGAATCTGGAATTATTTTGCGAAGCTTTTTTCATTTGTTTTTTGAAATTGGCGTCAAAAATAAAATCAGTCACAAAGCCGCCATTTCTAAGCTTTTGCACAATTTCAAAAGCAGTGTTTTTTTGCTCATCTGAAATGTAAGTCACAATCACTGGTCTAACTTTTTGCACTTCTAATTTGGTAATTAACATCAATCTCTCAATGCCTGCTGCAAAGCCAATTGCTGGCACTTTTTTGCCGCTCATTTTTTCTACCAAATTATCATATCTTCCGCCCGCCAAAGCGGTGTTTTGCGCGCCTTCATGACTGGTGATAAATTCAAAAACTGTCGAAGTGTAATAATCTAAACCTCGCACCAGCCTTTGATTTACGCGGTGTTTCACGCCAAGTTTGGTAAGTAAATTTAAAATCGAATCAAATCTAACTCGCGCTTCTTCAGAATAAAAATCGCGAATAGACGGCGCATCATTCAACAACTCAATATCATTCGCGTCTTTCGAATCAAGGATGCGCAGCGGATTTTTTTCTAATCTAATTTTACTATCTGCCGAAAGTTGGTCTTTAAATTTCTCAAAATATTTCGCCAAAGCCGCTTCATAATCTGCTTTAGTTTGCGTGTCGCCTAAAGAATTTATCTCTAGAACAGTTTTATCTAAAACCCCCAAATCCTTCAAAACAGAAGTCGCAAGCAATATCGCTTCTACATCGCAATAAAAACTTTCTTCGCCAAAAATCTCAAAATTAATTTGATTAAACTGTCTTTGACGCCCTTTTTGTGGGCGTTCGTAACGAAAAAGTGGACCGTAAGAAAAAAACTTTCTTGGCAAAACTTGTTGCATTTCGCCATTAGAAATAAAAGCGCGAACCACACCAGCCGTAAATTCAGGGCGCAGTGTCAAAAAGTTATCGCCGCGATCTGGCATTTTATAAACTTCCTTAGTCACAATATCCGAAGACTCTCCCAAATTGCGTTCAAAGACTTCGCTAAATTCAAAAATTGGCGTTTGCAATTCTTCAAAACCAAAAAATTCACTTTTCTTTCTGGCCTTTTCCACAATGTGATTAAAAAACTTTATTTCATCACCGAATAAATCCTTTGTGCCACGCACGGGCTGAAGCTTATGATCTGACATGAAAATAGATTTTAGATTGGAAATTATTGATTGAGAATTTGTGACACATCTTGAATAGTAGATTCTAAATTCGAAATAACACAAATTCAAACTGCTTTCTCACTTTTATTTAAGACAATGAATCCCCAAGAAAAATTAATTCCTTATATCCGCAATTTTTCAATCGTGGCCCATATCGATCACGGAAAATCAACTCTTTCTGATCGTCTAATTCAAGAATGCGGAGCAGTAGAAGAGCGCGAAATGACTTCACAAATTCTCGATTCCATGGATATTGAAAAAGAGCGCGGCATCACCATCAAAGCCCAAACTGTGCGCCTTTCTTACAAGGCTGATGATGGCAAAACTTACATGTTAAATTTGATGGATACACCGGGACATGTCGATTTCGGCTATGAAGTGAGTCGCTGTTTAGCTGCTTGCGAAGGCTCAATTTTAGTGGTCGATTCTACTCAAGGTGTTGAAGCACAAACTTTGGCCAATGTTTATCAAGCCATCGACAATAACCATGAAATCGTTCCCGTTCTCAATAAAATCGACCTTCCAGCATCAGACCCAGAAAGTGTAAAAAAACAAATCGAAGAAGTAATTGGCATCGACACTTCTGACGCAATTTTAGTTTCGGCTAAAACTGGTGTAGGAATTCATGATACTTTGGAAGCTGTAATTAAAAGACTTCCAGCCCCAAAGGGAAATCCTGATGGCGATTTTAAAGCATTGTTAATCGACAGTTGGTATGACGCTTACTTGGGCGTTATCGTGTTAATTCGCGTGATTGATGGCTCAATTAAAAAAGGCCAAAAAATAAAAATGATGATGGCGGGTGCCACTTATCAAGTTGATTCTGTTGGTTTCTTCACACCAAAAAAATTCTTCTGCGAAGATTTAAAAGCCGGCGAAGTTGGATTTTTAAATGCTCAAATCAAACAAGTTTCTGATTGTAAAGTTGGTGATACTATCGTTCTAGCTAACAATGACACAGCTATGGCACTTCCTGGTTTCAAACAAAACCAGCCAGTAGTTTTCTGCGGAATTTATCCAATTGATGCTTCCGACTTTGAAAAATTCCGCGATGCGCTTGGCAAACTTCACTTAAATGATGCAAGTTTTGAATATGAAACTGAAACTTCTACAGCTTTGGGATTTGGCTTTCGCTGTGGTTTCTTAGGTCTTCTACATTTAGAAATTATTCAAGAAAGATTAGAGCGCGAATTTGATCTAGATTTAATCACCACCGCGCCTTCAGTAATTTACAATGTGAATTTGCGAGACGGCCAAGTTCTTCATATTCACTCACCTGCCGAAATGCCCGATCCAACCAAAATTGAATTCATGGAAGAACCGTGGATTAAGGCTACAATAATGACTCCCGACGAATATCTCGGCGCAGTTTTAACTCTTTGCACCAATAAACGCGGCATTCAAAAAGATCTTTCTTATGTGGGAGACCGCGCCATGTTGGTTTATCGCCTGCCGCTAAATGAAATTGTTTACGACTTTTATGATCGCCTAAAATCATGCTCTCGCGGCTATGCCAGCTTTGATTGGCAAATGGATGGTTATGAAAAAAGTCAACTCGTAAAATTAACAATTTTGGTAAATGCCGAACCAGTTGACGCACTTTCTTTTATTACTCACAAAGCTAGAGCCGAAAGCCGTGGCCGCGCCATTTGCGCCAAATTGAAAGAACTTATCCCAAGACAAATGTTCGCCATCGCCATTCAAGCAGCAATTGGCGGCAAAATTATTGCGCGCGAAACCGTGTCAGCAATGAGAAAAGATGTAACTGCGAAATGTTATGGCGGAGATATTTCTAGAAAAAGAAAACTCTTAGATAAGCAGAAAAAAGGTAAGAAGAAAATGCGCGAAATTGGTAATGTAGAAATTCCACAAAGCGCCTTCTTAGCTGCTTTGAGACTTGATGAAGATTAGATTAGTTGGTCAAAACCCGTTCAAAATCTCGCTAGGCTGAGTCAGAGCTGGTACGGATTCGAGCACCGCAGCGCAGTGTACTTCAAGCACATGAGCAGCGGAGCACAGAAGAAGTGTCAGTTATGGCTCAGCATAGTAGAGATTTTGAACGGGTTTTGGTGGGTGGTAGAAGACTCGAACTTCCGACCTCTACGATGTCAACGTAGCGCTCTAACCAACTGAGCTAACCACCCAAAAAAGCCTCCTTTGAAAAAGGAGGTGGATTAACCGCGAAGCGGTTAAGACAGAGGATTTAAAGAGGTAAATCCGAGCCGCGCAAAGTAAAATCTATCCAGTCAAAAAACAACAAATTTAAAATGAAAAAAAAGGCAATCGTACTCTTAAGCGGCGGACTTGACTCCACAACTGTCTTAGCCATCGCTCAAAATCTTGGGTTTGAAACTTACGCTTTAAGTTTTTCTTACGGACAAAGACATGAAATTGAATTACATTTCGCCAAACAAGTAGCTGATAAATTCAAAGTTAAAGAACATAAAACTGCGATTATTGATCTGCGTACATTTGGTGGATCAGCTTTGACCGCTGAAATTGCCGTACCAAAAAATCAAAAAATCGTCAAAAATAAAATTCCCGTTACTTATGTTCCAGCCCGCAACACCATCTTTCTATCTTACGCTTTAGCTTACGCCGAAGTAGTTGGTGCTTTCGATATTTTCATCGGAGTCAATGCAGTTGATTACAGCTCTTACCCCGATTGCCGACCAGAATTTATTGAAACTTTTGAAAAACTAGCCCGCTTGGCAACAGCCGCTGGCACAAAGAACAAAGGCGATTTTAAAATTCATGCGCCATTAATCGAACTTTCAAAAGAAGAGATTATTAAAGAAGGAATAAAACTCGGCGTCGATTATTCTATCACACATAGCTGTTACGACCCAATAATGACCAAGAAGACCATAAAATCTTGTGGCAAATGCGATTCCTGCCAATTACGCTTAAAAGGCTTTAAAGAGGCTAATATTAAAGATCCAATAGAATATACCGTTAAATAATCTAATGGATTATTTCAGTATCGTCTGCATTTAGCTCAACTTTGCCACCACCTTTTTTCATTTCAGCTTCCCTTCCAAATCCATCCTTAATAAAAAGAGCCGAAACAGCTGAACTTGGAGGACGCGGAGGCTGAAATGAGAATGCTTCCTCTTTCCCAAAGGCTTCAAACATCTCTCTTCTCTCTCTTCTTAAATTAATCAAGGTATCATGAGCAACCAAGTGAGTTGTCAAAAGACGCAAAGAATTATCAATTTCTTTGTGATAATCTTTAGCATATTCTTTAAAGCTATTCATTTTCTTAAGATACTCACCAGATGCTTTGGCGAGATCCCAGTCACAACCAGCTTTTAAAATAGATTCGTTATCAAACTCTTCCCCATAATCTCCAAATATCATATCTTCTTCTATCAAAGGAGCCCCTAGGGTTTCCATAATTTCACATATCTTATTTCCTATTTTCTGCTGCTCAGCCCCCCAATCCTCACTTCTAAACATATAGTCTGAATCTCTATAGTAGTCTTTTAAACTTTTAATTCTTGATGCAGATTCCTCTCTTTTTTCTAACAAATCTTCATTAAAATCTTCAACTTGTTTTAATATGTCTGCTGAATGTTCACTTTTAGCTTCCCCTGTTGAAGCCTCTTGATAAAACTCAAGAGATTGAATCAATTTATCACTCTTTTGATCTATCGATTCAAACAAAGCATTAATAAATCTGAAGAAATCTTTTCCAGGTGAATGATTCGTATTAAGTAGATCGTCTCTAAATTGCTGACTTCTAGATATAATTTGACGCAAATCCTGATTTTGAAAATTAGATCCTCCCGACTTTTCAACATATTCTACTAAGATCGGCTCAAGCGCTACTAAGTTTCTTAATCTAGAAACCACCACATCAGCATATTCTCTTTTTTCCTCATCTCCCCCAAAGCTATATAACATAGCAGTATCATATAGTCGTCTTTCTAGTTCCGGCTGATTTTCTTTAACTTTCGCTATAAATTTTAAGAAATGTTCAGGAGCTAAGTTTTTTTTACAGAAAGATTGAGTTGAAATATATTCCCCTCCTTCAAATCGATCTCGCAACTCCTTACTTGCATATCTACTAGAGTCATGTTTCTTTTTGGTTTGGCGATCATATCTATGCCACTTACAACATCACAAGATAGAGGATCTTCAGCACGAGCATTACCAAAATCTATAGGAATAAGATGATCTCCTCGAGGAATAAAGTTATCTAGCTTAACATCATAATTCGAGATCAAGAACATTATTATATCATTCTCCAGCAAATCCTCTTTTAGCAAATCTTTATTCTCAGCCGTATCTAGTAAGTTTCTTACTTGGGCAGTTCCATTGCCCTTATTAACCCGCCCTTTGATCACCAATTATTTCAGAAGCCACATAAACCTTAACAGCTCCCGCGCCTCTTTTTAAAAGATTTGAAGCTTTTTCGGGGTCAAATTGAGATGTAACTAAAAAGAACTTAGGCAGATAACCTTCCTGCTTTTTTAAAACCCTAAATAATTCCGCAGCACATATCTCTGTGCAGCTAGCTTTTATACCTTCTCTTAAAGCCATCCAGAGTCATATCTCTAGAAAGGTCTTTCTGAATTATCCCTCGACTTCCTTCTTCTAATTCTTGATAACGATTACTTTTCTTTACCAAAAGATACATTGGACTAACATCTTCATCCACAACTCTAGATTCACCATCTTTATCTAAATCAAATTCTTCAGCGCTAATTTTGCGATCCTCTTCACTATCAAACATTCTCACAATCTTCCCAACAGTCATACCCACTCTCTTATCACTATCTTCCCCAACCCTAACAAATCTTCTATCATCTATAACAATTCCTTCTGGAAGATTACTTAAAATACTTGCAGTTAAGGCTCCGAGATCACGATATCCCTGCGTAGATCCTGTAGTATTCTTTTTTCTCATAGTTGGACAATTGTTTTTTAGAACATCAAATTAAATTTAAAAATAATTACATCATAACAGCACATATTCTGAAACATTATCAACAAAAAAGGCCTTCAAACATATATGCTTGAAGGCCTTTCTTTAAATTTCCTATATCAGAAAAATTACATATTTTCAGAAATATATTTTACAGCGCTTGAAACTGTGTTGATTTTTTCAGCAGCTTCATCAGGAATTTCAATTCCGAACTCTTCTTCAAAAGCCATAACTAATTCAACTTGGTCTAAGCTGTCAGCGCCCAAATCATCAATAAAGCTAGCGTTTTCTGAAACCTTAGCTTCTTCAGCACCTAGGTGGTTAATAATAATTTTTTTAACTCTTTCAAAGATCTCGTTATTATTAGTCATAAAAAAAATTTAATGATTTTGTTGATAAAAATAGTAGGTGAAAATTCTGAAGGCAAAAGCTCTAAATAAGCTTAAGGCGCGGCAACTTACTTAAGCAAAAATTAAATAGCAAATAAAAAACTACAAAATATTACGAAAGCCCCTCAAAGCAGATCAATAGCCCCTGCGAACCATAAGTTTATTAGTTAATTTGTACAAAAAAATGGTAAGAAATATCAACATAATTTGATATTTTTTACAACCTTTTATTCCAAAAAAATACCAAGGAAAACTAATTTTTTAAAGTGGCATTATCGCCATAATTCCATTTCCAGAATTAAGTGATTTTGCACCGCCAAAAAATGGTAAAAATCCTAAAAATTTATCTAGGAATTTCATTTCTTGTTTAGCGATTAAAACTTGTTTCACCTGTAATTTTTTCACATCAATTTTATGAGATTCTGCAAGATAAATCAAAGCTTGATCTTTGCCGCCAATTTCATCAACCAAACCAGCTTTCAAAGCCTGTCTTCCCGTAAAAACTCTACCATCAAGAATATATCTAGTATCTTTAGGTAATTTTTCGCCTCTTCTTTCACGCACTAAATCAGCGAAGAATCTGTAACTATCTTGAATTGAATCGTTAATAACTTGATCAACCATGGCATTAGATCTTTCGAAAGGAGAAGGACTACCCTTCAAAGGAGAGGATTTATAAGTATGAAATTTTACACCAACTTTATTAGCAAGTTCAGTAAATTCCTGAGATTGCATCAATACACCAACCGAGCCAGTCAAAGTGCCATTTCGTGCGATAATATAATCAGAAGCAACTGCAGCCATATAGCCACCAGAAGCGGCCAATGAACCCATCACCACCACTATCGGTTTTTTTTCAGCGATATGTCTAAGATTTTCAAAAAGAACTTCACTACCCACAATTCCACCACCTGGGCTATCAATATTTACAATTAAAGCTTTAACTGAAGCTTCATCAGAAATTTTTTCTAAAACTTCACTACGATATTCATCTTCAAAAATCACACCATCAATCTTAACTTCAGCAATATAATCGCCGTCCGGAAGCCCATCTGACAATTCACCGCCACCTGCAATAACTCTAGCAAAGAACAAAAATGCCAGAATGCCGAGTAAAATCGAAACATTCTTCCATTTGTGAACTTTGCCTTTCAGGTAAATCAGAGCGGCTAAATTGTCAGATGCTTTCATGGCTTCTAACTATTAGTTTTGATTTTTTTCTTCTAGAGCAGCAAGAGATTCTTTCAAAGCTTCTCCAGCAATGCTACCAATGGTAGTTCCACTATCTGAATCAGAATAGAAGTGAGATTCTTGCTCTTCAGCTTCCATGTCTTTGATTGAAAGAAGAAGTTTTCCAGTAACTTTATTGAATAGAACAACTTTCGCTTCAATTCTGTCACCTACTTCATATTTCTCAGTTTTTTGATCTTGTTTATTTTTAGAAATATCAAGTCTTTTGATAACGCCTTTTAAGCCGCTATCTAATTCAACTTCTAAGAAATCTTTTTTCACATTAACTACAACACAAGAAACAACCAAACCACTTTCGATTCTTTCTAGATCATCTTTAAATGCAGAGCTTTCTAATTGTTTGATACCAAGACTGATTCTTTCTTTTTCATAGTTTCCACCAAGAACCATAACTTTGATTTTTTCATCTTTTTTGAATTTTTTCAAAGTTTCTTCATTAGCGCCAGAAGCTGAAATATCAGATACATGAACTAAACCGTCAACTCCGCTGTCAAATCCAACGAATAAACCAAATTCAGTGAAGTTTTTCACAGTTCCTTCAACAACATCACCAACTTTGTGAGCGTCTGAGAAGGCTTGCCAAGGGTTTTTCTCACATTGTTTCATACCTAAAGAAATTCTATGGTTTTGAGGATTGATGTCCAAAACCATAACTTCAACTTCTTGGCTTACTGATAAGAATTTGCCTGGAGTATTGTTATTCTTTAACCAGCTCATTTCAGATACATGCACTAAACCTTCAATGCCATTTTCGATTTCAACGAAAGCACCGTAAGTAGTGATATTAGTTACACTTCCTTTAACAACTGAACCAACTGGATATCTTTGAGCAATTGTGTCCCAAGGATTTTGTTGTAATTGTTTCATGCCTAAAGACACGCGTTTGCTGTCTTCGTCAAATTTAATAACTTGAACTTTAACTTCTTGACCAACTTTTAAAACTTCTGATGGATGTCTAACGCGGCACCAAGAAATATCAGTTAAGTGCAATAGACCGTCGAAAGATCCGAAGTCAATGAAGGCACCGTAGTCAGTGATATTTTTGATAACACCGTCAAGAGCATCGCCAACTTTAATTTTGGCAAGAACTTTATCTTTTTCGACATTTCTTTGAGTTTCAAGGATCGCTCTTCTAGAAACTACGACATTTCCTCTAACTTCGTCAATTTTAAGAACTTGTAATTTTTCAGTTTTACCGATTAGGAAAGAATCATCAGATAAAAGCATTGTATCAACTTGGCTTCTAGGTAAGAAACAAGTGATGCCGTTTACATCAACAGCGTAGCCACCCTTAACTTTTCCAAGGATAACACCGTCAATAACTGTTTTATCTTCAAGACAGTTTTTAAGGTAGTACCAGTTGTTATATCTTCTGGCGTTATCTCTACTGATAACTAATTCACCTTTTTTATTTTCTAATCTTTCTAGGAATACATCTACAACATCACCTTCCTCAACGATTCCGTCTCTTTTAAATTCAGCAATATCAACGAATCCAACTGATTTTGCGCCAATATCAACAGCAACACCTTTATCTGAAATGCCAACGATAACACCTTTTACAACAGTGCCTTCAACTAGTTTTTGGCTGTCTTTTTCATATTCTTCGAAAAGTTCTGGGAAGTTTTCTAGGGCGAATAATTTTTCTTGTTCTGCGGCTAAAATAGCTGCATTGGCTGCGTTGTTTGTTGGCTTTGCAGCTTCTGGTTTTGTGTTGCTCATAGGTAAGTTAATAAAGTAATTAATAAATTCTCTCCACAAGTAATACTACAAGTGAGGTCTAAAAAAGAGGGCGGGAAGATAGGCAACAAAGACTAAAAATCAAGATGTTCTTTGAAGAAAATTAGACAATTATCCCTTGACATCGTGATTTAGTTAAGGAGAATTAGAACCGTCCTAGCCGACAGTTTTTTACCAACCTTAATTTAAATCACATATGCCAAGAAGAGTCTTTTTTAGTTTTAAGTTTGATGACGATATTTTCAGAGTTAATACCGTCAGAAAAATTAATCAGTTTGAAACCTCAAACGAATTTCACGATCATGCTAGTCACGAAAAAGTAATGCGTAAAAGCGATGAAAATATAAAACTCTGGATAAACAACCAGCTCAATGGTGCGTCCGTCACTTGCGTTCTAATTGGTCAGAACACTTTCGATAGCAAGTGGGTCAAATACGAAATCGAGCAAAGCTATAAATTGGGAATGGGAATTTTAGCAATTCACATTCACGATTTAAAGTGCATGGTTACTGGCAAAACCAGTTCCAAAGGAAAAAATCCATTAGACCATTGGTCAGTTGGTGGTAGAAATTTTTCAGACATCTACCGCACTTATGATCCAATTAACCATGTTGGCGCAATACTTAATGACACTTGGTGCTATAACACCATTAAAGATAATGCTGGAGCTTGGATAGAAGCGGCAGCAAAACAGGCGAATAGATAAAAAATATCGTCACTATCCCTATTAGTGTCATATAGAAAGAAAAAGACCAACTCTTTTGTGTTTCGTTCTCTATTAAATCGGGGTTGTAGCTGTTTTGAATTGGATTTTGACTTTTTAAAATAGTTTTAATTTCTCGTGGATTCATTTCAAACAGCCACGCCTTGGTTTCGCTCCTTTTGTTCATCAAAAAATCAAACCACATCCTATAAAGTTTTTCCGTTCTGAGGAAATTAAAATCCAATTTGTAGCAACCATAAATCGAAATCAAACTAGCCAAAAGAGCTGGTAAGATTAGCTGATTATCTTTGCTAAATAAGGCTATAAAGAATCCCGAAACTGTAACACAAAATCCCTTTACCCTAAACTGATTCTCTGCCATTCGCATAATTACTGATTGAATTAGGTCTATTTCTTTGTGCCTAATTGCTGGTTCAAAGGGAGTAAATTCATCATTTTTCGTTGTCATAAATCCTACAAAATTGTAGCCCCAACTAGCTTATCAAAAATAAACTCGTTGTTGCGGTTATTATATCTGAACGCGAACTCGTTCACATAGTGCTGTAAATGCTTCTTGCTGACATGGTGATAAATCCCGTAAACACCACGCTTTAAAGTTGACCAAAAACCTTCGATGCTGTTTGTGTGAGCATCAGCACCTTTCTTATATTCACCTTTTGAGTGATTAACAACTTGGTGTTTAAATTGACTATAGAGCCAGTAGTAAGCCTTATGTTCGTCTGTGATTATCTCGCTTCCTATTTTTACATTCTCGTGAATCTTAGTCATGATTGTATCTCGCTTTGCTTCATCAATGACTAAACCTCTAACTTCTTCACCTCTTTCAAGCATTCCTAGCACGATATTTTTCTCGAAGATTCCCTTTAGCAGCAACTCTCTCGCTCATATGTTTGTTTTCTGCTTTGCCGCCCAAATAAGTCTCATCAATTTCAATAATAGTATTCATAAAATCATCGTCATCATCATCTTTTTTCTTCTTATTTCCCATCGCAAGACGAATCTGGCGGAGCATACGCCAAGCGGTTTTGTAGGTAACTTCAATTTCTCTTTGAAGTTGAAGCGCGCTGATTCCTTTTTTGCCATTCAAAAAAAGATGAATTGCGTAAAACCATTTGCGAAGGTCGGTGCAAGAATTTTCAAAAATCGTTCCTTTGAAAATTGAGAAATCTCTGTTGCATTCAGCACATCTAAAAAACTTCATCATTTTTTCATTTGAGTAAGGATAAGTTTTTAAACTACCACAATGGTTGCAGTGCGGCATTTCCTTGCTGTATCTGGTCGCAATGTAGTAATCAACAATCGCTTTTTCTGTCGGAAACTTTTTTTGAAATCTTAAGAAATTCATAAAATCTTTTTTGGTTGGTTTAAGAACTGTGATTATTGTAAAAAGATTGTTTCACGATGTCAAGGGATAATTACCGAAAATTATCACTGTTTAATACAACTTTAACCGCCTTAATGATAACAATTCGCAAGGCTAATTAATGGTTGACTATTTTGGTTGGTCTTTAAAGAATATTGCTCAAGTTAAATCCTGCTTAAGAAATTTCAAAGATCGCTAATCAAAAAAATGATTCTTACAACGAAAGGCCGATATGCCGTGATGGCAATAATAGATATAGCTGATAATGGCAATAATTGCCCAACACCTCTATCTGCAATTTCGCAAAGACAAAATATTTCTCTTTCTTATCTTGAACAAATTTTCACCCGCCTCAAAAAATCAGGAATTGTAAAATCAGTAAAAGGTCCAGGTGGTGGATATGTTTTGGATAAAGATTCTAAAGAAATTACCATCGCCGACATTATCGCCGCCACTGGTGAATCAATTAAAATGACTCGTTGCAGCAACAAAACCAATGGCTGCATTTCTGCAAATAAAACTAAATGCAAAACTCATGATTTATGGCATGGGCTAGAGCAAAGAATTTTTGATTATCTAAAATCAATTTCGCTTTTCGATGTTTGTAATTCAAATATCCGTATTTTTAATTTTTCAGAATCAAGCCTCGCTCCTCGCAGTTCTGCAAATAAAATCTGTGCAGGATAAAGATGAAAAATATAATTTATTTCGATCACAATTCCACAACCAAACTTGCAGCTTCAGCTTTAGCAAAAATGAACGAAGCTTATGCCTTGCCCCTTAACGGTTCTGCAACTCATAATTTTGGTCGCAAAGGTGGTAAATTAGTTGCAGAAGCTAGACAAGATTTAAAGAATTTTTTAAATGCTGAAAATTACGAAGTAACTTTCACAGCAAGCGGCACTGAAGCCACAAATATGGTGATTTTCGGTAGCTCAGTTTCTAAAATTCTATTTTCAAAAATTGAACATGCTTCAGTCTTTAATTCTAGACCAGAAAATGTTGAGATCATAGAAATCGAATCTTTGCCAAATGGCGTGATTGATGTTTTGGATTTAGAAAAAAAGCTGGAACAAATTACAGATTCTAATTTTTTAGTTTCAGTGATGCTTGCCAATAACGAAAGCGGAGCGATTCAGCCTGTAGAAGAAATTTCTAAAATTGTGCATCGCAAAGGCGGATTAATTCACACTGATATTGTGCAAGCGGCGGGCAAAATTGCCGTTGATTTAGAAAAATTAAATGTAGATTTTGCTTCAATTTCAGCTCATAAAATCAACGGTCCACAAGGTGTTGGCGCTCTTTTAACTCGCAAAGGTTTAGATTTAAAGCCAATTATTTTTGGCGGCAGTCAGGAAAAAAATAAACGAGCTGGAACTTTAAATGTGGCCGGAATTGCTGGATTTGGCGAGGCTTGTAAATTGGGTAAAGAAAAAATCGCAACTTATAAAGAAGTAGAAATTTTGCGAAATTTTTTAGAAAGCGAGATTTCAAAAGTGGCCTCAAACGATGTTAAAATATTTGCCACAGAAGTTGCAAGACTGCCCAACACTAGTTATATATCTATTAAGAATAGCGACAGCCAAACCCAATTAATTAATTTTGATTTAAACGGAATTTGTGTGAGCGCAGGACCCGCCTGCTCTTCTGGAACTTTAAAAGAATCGAGAATTTTAAAAGCGATGGGAATTGGCGCCGATTTTTCACAAGGAGCAATTCGTGTGAGCTTGGGCCCAGATAATACAAAAGAAGAAGTGGAAAGATTTATAAAAATTTGGACAGAATTCTATAAAAAAACTAAAAAATAATCTCGATTTGCCATCCCGCACTTGTTGCAGGGTGACAAGAGTGAAAACAAAAAAACTAAAAAATAAAATGACTATTAAATTACCAATTTATCTAGATTACCAATCAACAACCCCAATGGATCCGCGCGTGATCGATGCCGTGGTAAAAACCATGAAAGAAGATTATGGCAATCCACATTCACGCACTCACGCTATGGGATGGAGAGCTGAAGAATTGGTAGAAATTGCTCGTAAACAAGTTGCCGATTTGATTGGTGCTGATGCTAAAGAAATATTTTTCACTTCTGGCGCAACTGAGTCCAACAACATGGCAATTAAAGGTGTGGCGCATTTTTATGGCAAAGAAAAAAATCACATTATCACACTTTCTACTGAACATAAATGTATTGTGAATTCAGCGCGCGACCTTGAACAAGAGGGCTTTACCGTTACATTCTTACCAGTTGAAACTAATGGCTTGGTTGATTTGAAAAAACTTGAAGCTGCAATTACAGACAAGACCTGCTTGGTTTCAATTATGGCTGTAAATAATGAAATTGGTGTAATTCAACCTCTTGCTGAAATTGGAAAAATGTGTCGCGCCAAAGGTGTTTTCTTTCACACTGATGCAGCTCAAGCTTTCGGAAAAATTCCTCTAAATGTTGATGAAATGAATATCGATTTGATGAGCATTTCTAGCCATAAAATTTATGGTCCAAAAGGAATTGGCGCGATTTATCTTAGAAGAAAACCACGAGTTCGTATTAAATCTATCATCAGCGGCGGCGGACAAGAACGCGGAATTAGATCTGGAACTTTAGCAACTCCTTTAGTTGTTGGATTCGGACTTGCTTCTGAAATTGCTAAAAATGAAATGGCAAAAGATGAGGCTCACATCAAAAAACTGAGCGACAAACTTTATCAAGGAATCATGGACACTACTTGTGTTTACTTAAACGGTGATAAAGAAAAAAGATATTCAGGCAATTTAAATTTCAGTTTTGCTGGCATTGAAGGTGAATCGATGATTATGGCAATTAAAGATTTAGCAGTTTCTTCAGGATCAGCTTGCACTTCCTCTTCACTTGAACCATCATATGTATTACATTCTTTGGGTGTTGAAGATGAGTTAGCACACACTTCAATTCGCTTCGGCATTGGTCGTTTTACCACTGAAGAAGAAATTGATTATGCGATTAAGTTAATCAAAGAAAAAGTTCACAAACTGCGTGAATTAAGCCCGCTTTGGGAAATGATGCAGGACGGTATCGATATTAAATCGATCAATTGGAAATCGCATTAAGTAGAAAAGATCCTGAAACAATTTCAGGATTACGGTGTGGAAGATAGGCTTTTGTCATCCTGAGCTTGTTTCAGGATCTAACTCAACTAACAAATTAAACTTTAAAGAGGAAACATGGCATATTCAAAAAAACTTTTAGACCATTACGAAAACCCACAAAATGTTGGATCTTTCGAAAAAGGCGAACTTAATATTGGCACTGGACTTGTTGGGGCCCCAGCTTGCGGCGATGTGATGAAATTACAAATCAAAGTTTCTGACGATGGCGTTATCACGGACGCAAAATTCAAAACCTTTGGATGTGGCTCAGCAATTGCTTCTAGCTCGCTTGCTACAGAATGGATTAAAGGCCAAAATATTGATGAAGCAGCCAAAATTACCAATAAAGAAATTGCTCAAGAATTATCTCTTCCACCGGTAAAAATTCACTGTTCAGTTTTGGCCGAAGAAGCAATTAAAGCCGCGATTGAAGATTATAAAAAACGCAAAGAAGCAGCAGAGTAAATTTCATGAAAATGCAATTTTCTGCCACTGGTAATGCTATTGTCGATTATTTGACAATCACTGACGAAGCCTTTGTGCAAATTAAAGAATTATTATCACAAAGAGTTGAGCCTTGCGACGGCATTAAAGTTGGCATCAGAACTCGTGGCTGCTCCGGCCTTTCTTACACAATTGAATATGCGCTTAAAGACAAAAACATCACGCGCTTTGACGATGTGGTAATTCGCGAAGGAGTTGCAGTTTTTATCGACCCAAAAATTGCCATGTTTTTAATTGGCAGTCACATGATTTATAAAGAAGATGATTTAACAACAGGATTCGACTTCGTAAATCCTAACGAAAAGGGGCGCTGCGGTTGCGGTGAAAGTTTTAAAGCATGATAAATTCCCAAAATACAAAAAAAAACCATTTCGAAAATTTCTCATTTCCCAGCAATTTCAATATTGATTTAGATGAGTTGGAAAAAAAATATTTAGAATTTCAAAAGCAGTTTCATCCAGACAGTTCTATCTCTGCCGACATTGGAAAATCAATCAGTGTTAATGAATCTTACGCAGTTTTGAAAAATCCTATCTTGCGCGCTTCGCATATTTTGCAGCTTAATGGCATTGATCTTGAGAATGATTCTTCCGCGCCGAAGCCAGATATGGCAACACTTGAAGAGATTTTAGAATTGCAAGAAAAGGTGGCAGAAATTAAAGAAGAAGAAATGTCTGACTTAAAAAAACATCTGATTTCTGAAATAAAAAATCTATTAAAACAAACAGCTTCTACTCTTGAAAATAAAGACTTCAAAGCCGCCGCGCAAATTTTAATTAAAGCAAAATATTTCGACAAAACTTTGCGTGATTTGAAAGCTAAAAGAAAATAATATATTCCAAATGGCACTCCTAAAAATTCAAGAACCAGAAACAGGCTTAGAAAATAGCCAATCTGAAGAGATTGTTATTGGCATTGATCTTGGCACAACTAACTCGCTTGTGGCGATTATTGAAGATGGAAAAGCGCGATTTTTCTGCGATGAAAATGGCGCGGAGCTTCATCACTCTGTGGTTGCTTTTGATAAGGAAGGAAATGTTGAGACAGTTGGAAATAAATCTCACAAAAAAAATATTGTTTCTTCCATCAAACGCTTGATGGGCAAGAGTTTTAAAGATGTAAAAGATGCAGATTTAGACTTCAAAATTGAAGAATCGACGGAAAAAAAATCATTAAAAATTATTATCGGAAATAAAAAATTTAGCCCTGAAGAAATCTCTGCCGAAATTTTAAAATATTTAAAAAATCTTGCTGAAAATTCTTTAAAAAGTGAAATCAAAAAAGCTGTAATCACAGTTCCTGCTTATTTCGACGAAGCTGCAAAAAATGCTACAAAATTAGCGGCTAGTTTGGCTGGATTAGAAGTTTTGCGCTTGGTGAACGAACCAACCGCAGCCGCTTTGGCTTATGGACTCGACAATAATTCTGAAGGCATTTATTGCATTTATGATTTGGGTGGCGGCACTTTTGATGTGTCAATTTTGAAGATGCAAAAAGGTGTTTTTAAAGTTCTGGGAGTTGCTGGCGACAATACTTTGGGCGGCGACGACTTTGATGATTTAATCGCCAAAAAATTCACCTGTGGCAATCGCACTCTTGCTCGCAAAATTAAAGAAGAATTATCCGCTTCAACATCTTTTACTACTACACAGCGCTCATCCTTGGGCCAAAGGTCCGAGGATCTCATGAGTTCTGACGACAATCTAAAAAGATCCTCGGACTCTGCGAGTCCAAGGATGACGAGTGAGTTGGAAGCAAAAATTACTCGTACCGATTTTGAAGATTTAATTAAAGATAAAATCCACAAAACCGTAAAACTAACCGAAAATTTAATTGATGATTTAAATCTAGAAACCGAAGAAATTAAAGGCGTGGTACTAGTTGGTGGCTCTACCAGAATTCCATTAATTAGAAAAAAACTTTCTGAAATTTTTGGTGAAGAAAAAATTCTCACCAATCTTGATCCTGACCGCGTAGTGGCGATTGGTGCGGCTTGGCAGGCTTATAATTTAAGCGGACATGCCCGAGATTCTAATAATTTGCTTCTTGATGTTGCTCCACTTTCTTTAGGAATAGAAATGATGGGCGGCCTGATTGATAAAGTTATTTATCGCAACAACACAATTCCAACTTCTGTCACCAAAGAATTTACAACTTACGCCGACGGCCAAAACGCCATGAAGCTGCATATTGTGCAAGGCGAAAGAGAATTGGCGGAAGATTGTCGCTCGCTGGCCCGATTTGAAATAAAAAATATACCAGCGATGAAGGCTGGATTTGCAAGAGTTTCCGTAACTTTTAAAGTTGACGCTGATGGGCTTTTAAGTGTTTCGGCTGAGGAAAAAATTACTGGCGAGAAACAAGAAATCATCATCAAACCCACTTATGGTTTGGATGAAAATGAAGTGCAAAGATTGCTTTTAGAATCTTTAGAAAATGCTAAAACTGACATTGAAAAACGCTTGCTAGCCAAGGCAGTGCTCGATGCACAGCTTGATATTTCAATTTTAGAAAAAGATTTAAAAGATTTTGTAGATTTAATTTCTGAGAAAGAAAAACAAGAAATCCAAAATCAAATTTCAAATTTAAAAACTCTGCTTTCTAAAAAAGCTGAACGCACTTCAATCAAAAAATCCATCGAAGAATTAGAAAAAATTTCAGAAAGCTTTATTTTAAGAAAAGTAAATTCAATTATGATGAAGAATTTATCAGGAGAAAAAATTTAATTCTCTTTTGCGATAAATTTGCAAAATACATGAAAAATTTATGACTCTGACTTGGATTGAGATCAGCAAATCAGCACTTCTGAACAATATTTCAGAAATTAAAAAAAACCTCTCGCCAAAAACAAAATTCATGGCCGTTGTTAAAGCCAATGCTTATGGTCATGGCCTTTGGGAAGTTGCTAAATCAGTCAAAACCAAAGTTGATTATTTTGCAGTTTACTGCTTTGAAGATGCAATTTTTTTACGCAGCAAAAAAATTACCAAACCCATTTTAACCTTGGGGCGCATACTTCCAAAGCAAATCAATTTAGCGATAAAAAATAATATCGAAATTTCAATTTCAACTTTTGATATTCTAGAAGCAGCAAAAAAAATCTCTCAAAATAACAAATCTGGCAAAAAATTAATCGCTCATATCTGCATGGATAGCGGTTTGGGACGCGATGGTTTTGTTGAAAGTGATTTGGAAAAACTTTTAGATTTACTTAAAAATAAAAATCTGCAAAAAAATATTGAAATTCGCGGACTCTACGCCCACTTTGCTTCCGCCGATGATTCTGCTTTTGATTCTTATTCAGAAAACCAAATTGCTTTGTTTAAAAAATGGCAAAAATCTTTTAATAACATTGGTTTAAATCCACAAATTCATCACGCCGCAAGTGCTGGAATTTTAACTAACAAGGCCACTGATTTTGATATTGTTAGACTTGGGGTTAGCCTTTACGGATTGTGGCCTTCAGATGAAATAAAAGATAAGAAAAAAAATAAGAATAAATTACTTCCCGTTTTGTCGTGGAAAGCGCAAATTTCAGAAATAAAATCTCTTCCCAAAGGCAGCGCAATTTCTTATGGCTGCACTCATATTTTGACTCGTGATTCAAAAATCGCCGTGCTTGCAGTTGGCTATTATGATGGCGTCCCGCGCATTGCTTCAAATAAATGTTGGGCTTTAGTGAATGGCAAAAAAGTTCCACAAATTGGTCGCGTGACCATGAATTTAATCGTACTGGATGTGACTGATGCGGGAAATGTAAAAATTGGCGACATCGCCACAATTATTGGTAGCGACAAAAAAGAAACCATCAGCGCCGACGACTGGGCCAATTGGGCGCAAACTTCAAATTACGAAATTGTTACTAGGCTTAATTCTAGCCTATCTCGCAAAGTGCTTTAGCTAGAAAATTTCAGTGTCACCCGCAACAAGTAAGGGGTGACAAGGAAGTATTATCATAAAAAAAGCTCCGAAGTTTTAAAAACTTCGGAGCTTTTTTATTTTCTATTATTTCTCTCTTTGCATCATGCGTCTAAGTGACACTTAAGTAGCGAGATAGACAAAATTTAAGATAAACCTGTGCTTTGGGTCCACTGCCTTACAGTAAGTGCCACCGAGACGCATGATGCAAAGAAGTTTTTAACTATGGATTTGTCTTTTGTCAACTGCCATTGCAGCTTCTTTTACAGCTTCATTATAAGTTGGGTGAGCATGACAAGTTCTAGCCAAATCTTCAGCAGATCCGCCAAACTCCATAGCCACAACTACTTCATGAATTGTATTTCCAGCTTCACGAGCAATGATGTGAGCGCCTAAAATGCGATCAGTTTTAGCGTCAGCCAAAATTTTTACGAAACCTTGATCATCGCCAGTAGCGCGCGCTCTAGAGTTTGCCATCATTGAGAATTTACCAGTCTTGTAAGCAATTCCCGCCGCTTTCAATTCTTCTTCAGTTTTACCAACCGAAGCGATTTCTGGATAAGTGTAAATTACATTTGGAATTACATCATAATTCACATGACCTTTTTGCCCTGCAATCATTTCAGCTGCTGCAACACCTTCATCTTCAGCTTTGTGAGCCAGCATTGGACCAGTTGTCACATCGCCAATTACATAAATATTATCAACTGAAGTTTTTAAGTGATTATTTTCGATGAAGCCGCGTTGGTTTAATTTAATTCCAACATTTTCTAGTCCTAAATTTTCTGTATTTGGACGGCGACCAATTGCCACCAAAACTACATCAGCAGAAAGAGTTTCTTTTTTGCCATCAGCCACAGATTCAATCTCTACTTTCGCGCCAGTTTTATCTTTTTTCACTGACACAACTTTTGTTGAAAGACGGAATTTGAAACCTTGTTTTTCAAGAATTCTTTGGAAGTTGCGAGAAACTTCATTATCCATTGCAGGAGTAATTTTATCTAAGAACTCAACCACTTCAATTTCTGCACCAAATCTTCCCCAAACTGAACCAAGTTCAAGGCCAATTACACCAGCTCCGATCACAATCATTTTGCCAGGAACTTTTTCTAAATCTAGCGCGCCAGTTGAAGAAACAATTACTTTTTCATCAATTTCCACACCTGGTAATTTCGTAACTTCTGAACCAGTTGCAATGATGAAATTTTTAGAAGTGATTTTTTCTTTGCTGCCATCAGCTTTAGTAATTTCGATAGTATTTTTATCCAAAAATTTCGCCGCACCTTCAAGAGAAGTCACTTTGTTTTTCTTAAACAAACCAGCAATTCCGCTAGTCAAGCCAGTAACGATTTCATTCTTGTTCGCCAATAATTTTTTCACATCAATTTTTGGTTTAGAAACTGTAATTCCAAGCTTCTCAAATTGATGATCGGCATCATGAAATTTATGAGAAATTTCAAGCAAAGCTTTTGAAGGAATACAACCAACATTTAAGCAAGTTCCACCCAAAGATTTTCTTTTTTCTACACAAGCTGTTTTTAAGCCTAATTGCGCTGCGCGAATTGCCGCAACATATCCACCAGGACCAGCACCAATTACCACTAGGTCAAAATTTTGTTCAGTCATTTTTCTAAGTTATTTAGATTGATAAAGTTAAGAATATTTCGAGCAATAAAGAGGTTTTTTGAAGGTCTATTTTTTCTAAAATATTTGGGAGTTTTCGTTAGTTTAGTCGCGGGTTTTTTAAATTCTACGATTGTGTTTTTGTGATTATGTTGATGGAAATATGGAGTTTTTTATAAGATCCTGAAACAATTTCAGGATGACGGTTGAGGGGTAATTTATCTTTTTTCGTCACCCCGAACTTGTTTCGGGATCTCAAGCAATCTTATTCTATTTCCTTCGTAATCCAGCCGCCGCCTAAAACTCGAGAATCTTGGTAAATTACACAAGCCTGCCCCGGAGTTATCGCGCGAGTTGACGATTTCATCACCACTTCGGCTTCACCTTTTTTACCAATTGTAATCACCGCATCTTCTTCATTGTGGCTCGATCTCAACCGAACTTTCGCCTTAATTTCCGCGCCCTCTTCCAAATCTCCAGCAAGCCAATTCAAATCACGAATCAAAAACTTTTTATTCTGCAAATATTCTTCACCACCCACAAAAACTACATTTTCTTTCGGATCAATTTTAACCACAAAAAGCGGTTCAGGATAAGCAATTCCAAGTCCTCGTCTTTGGCCTAAAGTAAAATTTATAATTCCTGAATGCTTGCCCAAAACTTTTTTAGTTTCGATATGCACAACATTTCCTTCTTTAAAAGCCGTCGGTCTTAATTTTGAAATTACTGCTGAATAATTACCATTTGGCACAAAACAAATATCTTGGCTATCTGGCTTTTGAGCAATTGCTAGGCCCAATCTTTCTGCCTCTTTTCTAGTTTCTTCTTTAGTGTTTGAGCCAAGTGGAAAATATAAAAATTCCAACTGATCTTTCGTAGTTGTGAATAAAAAATAACTTTGATCTTTACCGCCGTCGACCGCTTTGTGAAGCTGCACGCCATTTTCACCGTCAATTCTTCTCACATAATGACCAGTCGCCATCGCATCTGCGCCTAAGTCTTTTGCCACTTTCAGCAAATCTCTAAACTTCACCGATTGATTACATTTTACACATGGAATTGGCGTTTCGCCGCGCAAATAGCTGTCGGCAAAATCATCAATCACCGATTCTTTAAATAGATTTTGGTAGTTCAAAACATAATGCGGGAAGTCAAATTTCTGGGCCACCTTTTTTGCATCATCAATATCGACGCCAGCGCAGCAAGCATTTTTCTTTTTCAAAGCTTCACCAATATCATAAAGCTGCAAAGTAATTCCAATCACATCATAACCTTGTTCTTTCAACAAGCAGGCCACAACTGAAGAATCAACTCCGCCCGACATGGCGACAACGATTTTTGTGTCTTGAGGTTTTTTATTTGTCTTAAAAAAATCCCTAAAAGAAAGCATAAAAATTTTTGAAAAAAATTACCAAATATTTTGTTGAAAAAATATAAGTGAGCATCAATATCCGAGCAGCTATTTTTAAAGCCTCCCGATAAACTTATCAATTCTTAAATTGAATATGACTGACGAAAAAAAATCTGCAAAATTGACCTTGCCAAATGGCAAAGAAATTATCCTACCAATTCACGACGCATCAATTGGTCAAAATGTCATAGACATTTCACAGCTTTACAAAGAAAGCGGTATGTTCACTTACGATCCCGGATTTTTATCGACAGCTTCTTGCGAATCTAAAATTACTTTCATCGATGGCGACCAGGGAATTTTAAGACATCGCGGCTATTCAATCGAAGAATTAGCTAAAAAAAGTGAATTTCTTGAAGTGTCTTACGCCCTTGTAAATGGCGACTTGCCAGACGCTAATCAATATCGCGAATTTAGAAGCGGTATTCTCAGAAACATGTTAGTTCATGAACAAATCGGAATTTTATTCCGTGGCTTCCCAAGAAAAGCCCATCCAATGGCAATCATGGTGGGAGCGGTTGCGTCCCTTTCTGCTTTCTATCACGAAACCATGGATATTCACACACCAGAAGGAAGACAAGATGTGATTTATAAAATCATCGCCAAAATGCCAACTCTTGCTGCGATGGCTTATAAATATTCAATTGGTGAACCAATTATTTATCCAAATAAAGAATATGGTTTTGCTGAGAATTTCCTGCATATGTTATTTGATCGTCCGAACAATCCACACAAGGTTAGTCCGACCATCGCCAGAGCTATGGAAATGATCTTTATTTTACATGCTGACCATGAGCAAAATGCTTCTACTTCTACAGTAAGACTTGCTGGCTCAAGTGGCGCTAATCCTTTTGCCTGTATCGGCGCTGGTATTTCTTCACTTTGGGGCCCAGCTCACGGAGGCGCTAATGAAGAAGTTATTGAAATGCTTCAAGAAATTGGCACTAAAGATCGCATTCCTGAATTTATCAATCGCGCTAAAGATAAAAATGATCCTTTCCGCTTGATGGGTTTTGGTCACCGCGTTTATAAAAATTATGATCCGCGCGCAGCAGTTCTTAAAAATTCTTGCGATGAAGTTTTATCTGAACTTGGAATTAAACATGATCCGCTTTTGGATATTGCAGTTGAACTTGAAAGAATAGCTTTGAGTGACGATTATTTTGTCTCTCGCAAATTATTCCCGAATGTCGATTTCTATTCTGGCATCATTTATAAATCTCTAGGCATTCCATCAAGCTTATTTACCGTGATTTTTGCTGTAGCAAGATCTGCGGGCTGGATTGCACAATGGAAAGAAATGATCGAAGACAAAGCTTTCAAAATAGGCAGACCTCGTCAATTATACACTGGTCACATTAAACGCGATTATCCAACCAGCCGTCCTTAAAAATTACTAAAATGCTGCAAAAACTTTTCAAAAAAGGCAAAACAGATGCATCGACGCTGGTGGCAAAAAAACCGGATGAAGATTTTATCCCTTATGTTTGCCATTATGACAAAAATACAATTTTAACTAAAAACGGTGAGCTTCTGCAAATTATCAGAATCACTGGTTTTAGTGATGATTCTATCATGTCAGAAGTGGTTTCTTTGCGCGACAACATCCGCGATTCTATCGTTGATCATATCAAAGAAAATAAATTCGCCTTTTGGTTTCACACTATCCGAAGAAGAAAAAATATTGTTCCTAAAGGCAAATTTACCGATTTTTTATCTAAAGAAATTAATGATGAATGGATAAAAGAAAATAAATGGTCCGACCAATATGTGAACGAGCTTTATGTTACAATCATCATCGAGGGGCTCGACACTTCCATCGTAAATTTTAACGCTTTTTTGCGTTCATTTTCTTACTTCACAACTCGCTCGCTACATCAAAAACATTTACAAGAAGCTCATAAAAAACTTTCCAAAACCGTAACCAGTATTTTGGTGGATATTGAAGAATATGGCGCGAAATTGCTTGGAATCAGCGAATGGGAAGGAGTTTTATATTCAGAACCTCTGAGATTTTTCGGTAAAATTGTTAATCTTTACGAAGAGCGCTATCCGCTTTCCGTCAATGATATGTCTAGCGATTTAGCCAGTCATAAAATTGCTTTTGGTGATCGCGAATTAGAAGTTATTGGAAATAAAAATAAAAATTTTGCAGCAATTTTATCTCTCAAAGAATATCAAGAAACACCAATTCACGCTCTTGATCATGTACTGCAATTGCCTTTTGAATATATAGTGGCTCAATCTTTCGATTTCACTTTTTCTCGCAAAGAAATTGAGCCTTATGAATATCAAGATTACATTTTACAAGTCAGCGACGACTCTGATTTCAGAACTTTAATCGGCTCGGATCATTTTGTTGAAAGCAATACTGGATCAGAAACAGATTATGGAAAGTTGCAAACCACTTTCATGTTCATCGCCAAAAATAAAGAAGCTTTAGAAAAAGATATTAAAAATGCGATGGAAGAACTGGCCATTTTAGGCCTCGTTGTAGTTCGCGAAGACATCTTCACAGAAAATTGTTTCTGGGCACAATTACCCGCAAATTTCAGATTTTTAAATCGTCAAAAAGTCATCAGCGCATCGCGAATGGGCGGTTTTGCGGCTTTGCATAACTTTCCATCAGGACTAATCGCCGGCAACCATTGGGGTCCCGCGGTGACAGTTCTAAAGACTGTTTTAAACACGCCTTATTTTTTCAATTTCCACGAAAAAGATTTGGGGCATACTTTGATATTAGGGCCGAAAGGTTCTGGAAAAACAGTATTGACCAATTTCATGCTAACTCAAGCTCGTAAATTCAATAATAAAATATTTTATTTCGACTTAAATCTAAGCTCTAAATGCTTTATCAAAGCTCTTTGCGGCCAATATTATAAAATTACTCACGATATTGAAGATCCTGAATTGCTAGAATTAAATCCTTTTTCTTTATCAAAAAGCAGCGACAATAAATCTTTCTTAAGCAGCTGGTTTGCAAGCCTTGTGGCCTTCTCAAAAAATCCTATGCCACAAGAAGAAATTGGACTTATTCCACAAGTTGTTGATAGAATTTTTGATATGAATGTTACTAATTTTGGCGCTGCTTTTGAGACTTTCAATTCCATAGAAACCAAAAATATCTATGAAAAATTAAAGATCTGGGGCAATGGAAAATTATCTCATATTTTTGGCGCAGCTGAAGAAATATCTTGGGATAATCCGATCACAGCTTTCGATTTCACCGACATTATCGGACAGAAACCGATCATCATTCCCGTAGTCACTTATCTGCTACATAAAATCGAATCTAAACTTGATGGATCTCCCGCAATTATCGTGCTTGATGAAGCTTGGAATTTGATCAATAATGAAATTTTCTCTCCACAAATTGTCGGCTTTTTAAGCAGAATGAGAAAGAAAAATTGCGTAGTTATTTTCACTTCCTCAGACATTGAAGCTGTGGGCAGCACTCCAATTATTTCTGATATCAGAAATCTTTTAGCTGGAGAAATTTTCTTACCAAATTCTGATACTGAAAATTACTACAGAACGGTTTTTGGATTAAATGGCGAAGAAGTTGAGATCGTAAAAATGATGGAAAGCGAAAAAAGACATCTTCTGTTAAAACATCGTGGAGACACTATTATAGCTTCTCTAGACTTATCAAAATTTGCCAGAATTTTAGAAATTTTATCTTCTAATCAAGTTTCAATTACGGTTGTAGAAGAGGTTATAGCACACAATATCGATGACTCAGGAAACCTTCCAAGTCCGGATATTTGGATTCCGCAAGCTGTAGAAATTTTAGAACAAATAGAAAAAGAGCGATTAGAAGAAGAAAGGAAAAAAGCTATAGAAAGAACGATTCAAGAAAGAAAGCTTAGAGAAAAAATGGAAGATTAAAACTTTAAGGCATAATTAAAAAGTGGATGTTTTTTCTTACTTTTATCTCCAGCTCTTCATAAAAAATCTTACCCCACCTTCTTCCATTTTTTATCCAATCTTTAGCATATTTTATTCTTTTTTTATCTTTCTCACTCCATTCAAGATAATTATTTGTTGGCAGAATCTTTAAGTTTTTTCTCATGCCAAGCTGTGTTTGGAATGGCAACACTTTTTCTGACACTAAATTTGAGCTAATTTTATAGATTTCGCTAGATCTTGGTTTTTTCTTTCGAACTCTACTGGTGACAAGTAATTATTAGCAGAATGGGTACGGATTCTGTTATAGAATACTTCGATATATTCAAATATTACATTTTTGGCCTCCTGTTGATTATTGAATTGATAATGATTAGTCAGTTCTGTTTTTAGAGTTTTAAAGAATGATTCAGCTACAGCATTGTCCCAGCAATCACCTTTACGGGCTCATGATTTGAATAATGTCATGATCTTTCAGAATTGATCTATGGCTTTCTGAGGCATATTGGCTGCCTCGATCAGTATGCCAGATCAAACCTCTTCTTTTTGGCTTTCTCTTCCAAATCGCCATGGTTAAGGCATCATTGACTAATTTCGCCTTCATGTTGTTAGGCATAGACCAGCCAATGATTTGCCTTGAATAAAGATCAATTACTGTCGCTAAATACAGCCAGCCATTCTTGGTAGGAATATAAGTAATATCACCAACCCAATAAGTATCAGCTTTGATAACATTAAATTCTCTGTTGAGCAAATTAGGCGATATTGGCTTATTATGTTTTGAATCAGTTGTAACCTTAAATTTACGCTTAGTTTTACAGGAAAGACTCGCTAAAGCCATTAGTTTAACAATCCGATTACGACTGATAAAAATTCTCTTTTTGCTAATTGATCAGCAATTCTGCGAGTTCCATAAATATTGCGACTTTTGGTAAATATTTCTCCGATTACTTTGGTTAGCTCCTTATTCTCAAGGCTTCTGCTGCTTTCAGGACGATCTAACCAGTCATAATAGCCGCTACGAGAAACTTTCATAAAGTTACACAAAACAAAAATCGGAAAGTCATTTCTATTCTCTTTTATCCAAGCGTACCTTACCGCGACTCCTTTGCAAAGTACGCGGCAGCCTTTTTTAGCAAATCACGCTCCTGCTTAACTAAAGCTAATTCTTTCTTAAGGCGTTTATTCTCTTCAAAACAAGTAGCTTTATTATTACTCATATTTTTTTGATCAATTTGATTAGAATCTGAATATTTTTCTATCCAGCCATGAAGAGTATTGTGATTAACACCCAAATCTCTAGCAGTTTGAGCAATAGGCTGATCTGAATCAACAGCCAACTGAGCTGATGATATCTTAAATTCTAATGGATAATTGCTCTTCTGACTCTTGGACATGATAATTTCTTATTTTATTTTTAAAAAACTGTCCGAAAAATGTTAGCCACTCCAAATAATTACTTGTCACCAGTAGAGTTAGAAAGAAAAAACCAAGATCTAGCGAAATCTATAAAATTAGCTCAAATTTAGTGTCCGAAAAAGTGTTACCATTCCATAAAGTTTTTTTGCGTTAGCTCGTAGTTTTTTAGGTAAAATATTGAGTTAAAATTTGAGTAATAAATTTCAAAAAATTAGAAAAATAAAATGATTAAAATGTATAAAAAAATAAAATTTTGTCTGCCCTTAATTTGCTTTTTAGCTTTCGTTAAAAATGCTTCAGCCTTGGCAGAGCAGCAAGAATTGCTTTTGGAAGATCCGAAACGTCCAACTAAAGAAATTGGTAGCGGCTTGGGGATTTCTCAAAAAGAATTTGTCGAATGTTTTAAAAATGTGAGACCAGCTCAAGGATCCAATCCAAACAACGCCAAAGTTCATGCTAACAAAAAAGTTCTTTTAAGTTGTCTGCAAAAATCAAATTCAGCAATCACGAATGAAATGCTGGATGAAGTTATGGATAAATATCGCCCCGGCGGTCATCAGGCACAGGTTCCGATTGATCAGTAATTTTGGCAAAGCGCTTTTACATAAAGCGGAATATTTGCTACGAATTAAAATAAAAAATACCAAACTAAAAATCTTTACTCTCAATAAAGTTTGTTTGGTATGTGGGGTCCCCACAAAGTGGGGCGCCGTTCGTACGGCGTAAAATAAAAACTATACAAAACTAAAGATATTCAGTTTGGTAGCGATTTATTTTTCTTAAAAATAGAAATATCTTTTAAATGATTTAGGATCTTAGAAGGGCAAGAAAACCACTCATTTTTAACCCGCACATCAACTTGAAATGAAGTTTCCCGCATGAATCAGGTAAATCTTATTGCGTTTCATTATCCTGAAGGATAAGAACCTTTTTAATTATTCCACTTTGGAAAATCGCCAACTTTTAGTTAGAGAGCTTTTTCTTAAGCAATTCATTCACCACGCTTGGATTAGCTTGGCCCTTAGACTCTTTCATCACCTGACCCACAAAGAATCCAAAAAGCTTTTCTCTACCAGCCTTATATTCCTCAACCGAAGGCTGATTCTCTGCAATCACCTTATCGATGATTTTTTCAATCGCACTCACATCGCTAACTTGTTTGAATCCTTTATATTCAACAATCGCAGCAGCCTCTTCGCCAGTCTCAATCATTATATCTAAAACATCTTTGGCAATTTTTCCGGATATTGTTCCGTCTTTCATCAAATCAAGAAGACCAATTAATTTTGGCGAGTCAATTTTTAGATTTTCAAAATTAATTCCAAGTTTATTCATGCGGCCAAAAAGCTCTACTGTAAGCCAAGTTACAGAAATTTTTGGATCATGTTTTTTAATTAATTGCTCAAAATAAGCTGAAATATCAGTGTCGATTGTAAGCACGCCAGCATCATATTCAGGAATTCCAAACTCTCTCATATAGCGCACTTTCTTGGCATCTGGAAGTTCAGGAAGTGATTTCTTAATCTCATCTACATATTCCTGAGTCAAAACCAATGGCGGCAAATCTGGGTCTGGAAAATAGCGATAATCCATCGCATCTTCTTTACTTCTCATGGTTCTAGTTTCGCCATTTAGCGCATCAAAAAGACGGGTTTCTTGGCTGATAGTTCCGCCATTTTCTAAAATCTCAACTTGTCTAGCTGCTTCAAATTCAATAGCGCGCGAGATATTACGAATCGAGTTTAAGTTTTTAATTTCGCAGCGAGTTCCAAGTTTTTCTGCACCAACCAAACGCACAGAAACATTGGCATCACAGCGTAAATTTCCTTTTTCCATATCGCCATCGCAAGTTTCAAGAGCGCGCGCAATTGAACGAATTTTTTTTACATATTCACAAGCCTCAAAAGGACTTCTAATATCAGGCTTAGAAACAATCTCCATAAGCGCAACACCAGCGCGGTTTAAATCGATTAGCGTTAAAGTTGGGCTTTGATCATGAATTGATTTCCCAGCATCTTGTTCAAGGTGGATTCTTTCCACGCCGATAGATTTTTTTACACCATCTTCATTAAAAATTTCCACCACACCTTCTCCCACAATTGGATGCGAGAATTGAGAAATTTGATAACCTTGTGGCAAATCTGCGTAGAAATAATTTTTACGATCAAAAACAGATCTTAGATTTATTTGCGCATTAATTCCTAAACCAGTTTTAACCGCTTGTTTTACACATTTTTCATTAATAGTTGGAAGCATTCCCGGCATGGCCGCGTCAATGAATGAAACTTGACTATTTTGCGGCGCACCAAATTTAACCGAAGATCGAGAAAAGAGTTTTGATTCAGAAGCAACTTGTGCATGAATTTCGCAACCAACAACTAATTCATAATCATTGTTTTTGCCCTTTATTATGTAAGTCATGTTATGTGTTTGTAGGAGATCTATATTTAAAGATAGTGGGGAATTTTGATTCCCCACCGCTATACTATTCAGCCAAATTAGCTGCTATTTCATTACCACCTTCCTGCTCGCCAACATCTTCGCCAGTTTCTGCTTCATCAACTTCTTTATTTCCAGTGTGAGCAATTCTTGCAACTGACACAACAGTTTCATCTTTAGTCTTAATCAAAGTAACACCTTGAGTGTTGCGACCTGTAATTCTAACTGTAGTAACTTCAGTTCTAATCAAAGTTCCTTTGTCAGTAATGATCATAACTTGATCTTTACCTTCAATTGGGAAACTCGCTACCACATTACCATTTCTTTTCGAAGTGATTATGTTGGTAATTCCTGAACCGCCGCGATTAGTGATGCGATATTCATAAGCCGAAGATCTTTTACCAAAACCATTTTCAGTAATAGTTAGAATAAATTCTTCATTAATCGCCATTTCTTCAATTTGTTCTTGAGGAATTTCGGCTTTAATTTTAGCAATATCTTTTGGCTGTTCTAATAAATCAGTTGCTGGATTTTCTTGTAATTTTTTGTTGAAAATCAAGGAATCTCTAAGCTCTAATCTTTTATCAAGATCAATTTTTAAATATTTTTCTTTAACTTCAGAATCAGCTTCTGTGTGTTTCAAAATTGACATCGCGATAACTTTATTGCCCTTGTCAAGCTTGATACCGCGCACACCAGTAGAATTTCTACTTTGGAAAACACGCAATTTTTCAACAGGGAATCTAATACATTTTCCATTCGCAGTTGAAAGCATGATGTCATCTTTACTTCCGCATAGAGCTACATTTACCAAAGCGTCGCCATCTTCAAGTTTCATGGCAATTTTACCACTTGATCTGATGTCGACAAATTGATCCATCGAGTTTCTTCTAATATCGCCACTAGATGTCGCAAATACGATACTCAAGTCTTTCCAGCTTTCTTCATTTTCAGGAAGTGCTAAAATTGTACTAATTTTTTCATCTTGTTCAATTGGCAGAAGATTCACCAAAGCGCGTCCACGAGCTTGTGGATTGCCCAGTGGAAGTTTGTAAGCTTTTAATTTGTAAACTTTTCCTTTGCTTGAGAAGAATAAAATTGGCGTGTGAGTGTTAGCCACAAAAATATCAGTTGCGATATCTTCATCTCTCACATCCATGGCGCTACGACCCTTGCCGCCGCGTTTTTGAGTGCGATAAGCAGAAAGTAATACGCGCTTGATATAGCCATTCATGGTTCCCACAACAACCATATCTTCTTTCGGAATTAAATCTTCGATATCAACTTCAAATTCACTATCTTCAATTGTTGATCTTCTTGGAGTTGCAAACTGATCTTTAATTTCAACAAGTTCTGCTTTCACCAAATTCATCAATTTTACGCGATCTGCTAAAAGTGATAAATATTCAGAAATTTCAGCTGCTAAAATTGCCAGTTCTGCATTGATCTTGTCCATTTCCAAGCCAGTTAAGCGAGCAAGTCTCATATCAAGAATTGCTTTAGCCTGAACTTCAGTGAAATAGAATTTACCATCTTTAATAGTATTTCCCTTGTCTTGAACTAGCTTGATGATTGCTTCAACGGTGTGAGACGGCCAGCTTCTTGAAAGTAATTTTTCTCTAGCTTCTGCAGAATCAGCAGATTTTTTAATTAGCTCAACAATCTCGTCAATATTTGCAACTGCGACAGCCAAACCAATCAAGATGTGAGTTTTATCTCTTGCTTTGTTCAGCAAGAAATTAGTTCTGCGTGCAACAACATTTTCTCTAAAACGAGTAAATAATCTGATCACATCAAGCAAGTTAAGCAACTCTGGTCGGCCTTGATTTAAAGCTAGCATATTCACACCAAAACTGCTTTGAAGTGGAGTGAAACTATAAAGTTGATTAATAATAACTTCTTCCATCGCATCACGACGCAGCTCAATAACCACGCGAATTCCATCGCGATCAGATTCGTCACGAAGGTCTGTAATTCCTTCAATTTTTTTCTCTTTAACCAGCTCAGCAATTTTTTCTACAAGCTTGGCTTTATTAACTTGGTAAGGAATTTCAGTAATAATAATTGCAACTTTGCCAGCATTTAATTTTTCAATTTTGTGACGACCACGCATAATCACCGAACCGCGTCCAGTATTAGCGGCCGAGCTGCATCCATTTCTTCCCAAAATAATTCCTCCTGTCGGAAAATCTGGGCCAGGAATAATTTTAAGTAAATCTTCAACCGTAATTTCGCTGTTATCGATATAAGCCAAAACACCATCAATCACTTCGCCTAAATTGTGCGGAGGAATATTTGTCGCCATACCAACCGCAATACCACCAGAACCGTTCACCAATAAATTTGGGAATCTTGCTGGCATAACTTTCGGCTCTCTTTCACTTCCATCATAATTCGGAACAAAATCAACAGTGTCTTTGTCCAAATCTTCAAGCATTGTATGCGTAACTTTCTTCAAACGAGATTCAGTATAACGCATCGCAGCAGCCGGATCATCATCAATAGAACCGAAGTTACCCTGTCCATCAATAAGTGGTAAACGCATTGAGAAATCTTGCGCCATACGAACCAAAGATTCATAAATTGCCGAGTCACCATGCGGGTGATATTTACCCATCACTTCACCGACAATTCTCGCCGATTTTTTAAATGGTTTATTATAATCATAATTTCCTTCATACATCGCATAAAGAATGCGGCGATGCACAGGTTTCAAACCATCACAAACATCTGGAATAGCACGCGCCACAATTACGCTCATTGCATAATCCAAGTAAGATTTTTTCATCTCACTTACCAGCGAAACCGATTGAATATCTTTCCCTACGGCAACTTGAAAGGTGTTTTGATTAGTCATTTTTTGATTTTTGTTGAGTGTGAAAATATATAATCAAAGCAAGATTTGCTTGAAACAGCTTCGCTTTGAAATTCATAAAGAACTTGAATATAAATAATGTTGTACATTTTAGAGATAGTTTGAAGGAAGTGCAAGATTTTTATTTGCCTTCACCAAATCCGATTTGTAAGTTCAAAGGCGAATTCAATAAATTAATTTAAAATCCAAATTCTATGAAAATCGGCGTTACCGGAATCACCGGAAAAATGGGCAGAACCATTGCTCGACTTATAATCGAAAATAGCTTAGTTGAACTTTCTTGCGGATTAACCAGACAAGGTGGTGAAAATGAAGGAGAAGATTTTGCAGAATTTTTAGGATATACTAAATCTGGCGCTAAAATTATTTCTGACATTGATCAATTCTTACAAAATTCTGATGCGATCATCGATTTCTCAGCCCCAGCTTTAAGTTTAGAATTAGCAAGAAAATGCGCCGAGCATGGTCGCGTATTAGTTTGCGGAACCACAGGTTTCTCAGATTCTGAAAAACAAAAATTCGCTCTTAACGCTGAAAAATGCGTCATCATTTGGTCTTCAAATATGTCAGTTGGCGTCAATCTTTTAATCAATTTAGCCGAAAAAGTTGCCAGCGTTTTACATGATGATTTCGATGTCGAAATTTTTGAAATGCATCACAAAAATAAAGTTGATGCTCCATCTGGAACCGCTTTATCTCTTGGCGCCGCAGTCGCTCAAGGACGCGGAGTCGATCTAAAAACCATCGCACAAATGGCACGCGTCGGCCAAAATAATGAAAGACAAAAAGGCGAAATCGGCTTTTGCTCTCTAAGAGGTGGCGATGTAGTTGGTGATCATTCTGTAATTTTTGCAGGAGACGGCGAAAGAATCGAACTTACTCACAAAGCTTCCAATCGCGATGTCTTTGCTAAAGGTGCAATACGCGCCGCAATCTGGGGAAGTGCTAAGAAGCCTGGATTCTACTCAATGCGCGATGTTTTAAATGTCTAATTTTGCCTCTATTGCACGATTGGATTTTTCCATGAATTACAAATCCTTGATCCAATGTTTAATTTTTTAAAAAATACAAAACAAAGTGACTCAACTTTGGGCACTAATTTAACAGAAAGACGCTTTGAAGAAAATTGCCGCGCAAAAATAACGAAAGCTATTCAATCTCTGAATATAAACATAGAGCAAGATCTTGATAATACTCGATATGGTGCAGAGTCAACTCTAGCTGTAGTTCGTGAAATCATGGATATAGCTGGCGTGGATATGAATGATATTGCTGAGGATGAAGATGACATATTCACAGGAGGATTGTTTTGCTTAATATTAAGTTCGCATATTACAAGAGTGGTAAAATCAGAATTTGAGATAGTATCCGCGATGGCTATATTTAATCTTTTGTTCGATTCTTGCAGAAAGCATACTGGAGAATATGTACCTCTTATCATAAATCTTTACGCACAAGGAGTTGAGAACAATAGAGAAGTAATTAATGCAGTGGGTCAGAATTTTGTAGAATGGATTGAAAATCCAACAGACGAACATTTTGTTAAAACGGTTGGACTATACCATGTGTGCAAAAAATCTATTGCGATAAAAGAATAATTCCATCAAGCGTTTTAAAAATTGTTCGACAAATTAATATTGCGAGATCGTGCTTTCTAAAACCAAGAGTGCAAATTTTACCAAATAATTAAATGAATTACCTAGTCGGCATTTTTTTAGAAAAAATTGATAAGATTTTTTCACAAAAAATCTTGCCAAAAAAAATTGCTGTAGCAGTTTCCGGCGGATCAGATTCATTATCACTCACAATCCTTTTAAATGAATATTGCGCAGCAAAAAAGATAAAATTATTTGCAGTTACAGTTGATCACAAAATGCGAAAAAGCTCGTCTTTAGAGGCTTTTCAGCTTTCGAAGATTCTGGAAAAACAAAAAATCTCTCATCAAATTCTAGAAATAGATCAAGAAAAAATACCTCAAACTAATATCGAAGCAAAACTACGTGAAGCCCGCTACGAGCTTCTTCATAACTTTTGCGTTAAGAACAAAATCAAACATTTATTTTTAGGTCACATTCAAAGCGACATCGCAGAAAATTTTTTAATCAGACTTTTTCGCGGCAGTGGTTTAGACGGTTTATCATCAATTGCAGAAATTTCTGACTTCAAAAAAATCAAAATTATTCGTCCATTTCTCGATACTTCTAAAGACGAATTGCAAGAATTTTTAAGAGAAAAAAAGATAAAATGGTTCGAAGATGAAAGCAATAAAGATGAGAAATTTTTGCGCAATAAAATCAGAAATTTTTTCGATAGTTTTGAAGATAAAAAATTGATTCAAAAAAGAGTAAAAAGCGCCACAGATGAAATCTCTAGAATGCGCGATTTATTTGACTACTTAATGCTTAAAGAAGCGAAGAAAATATTAGAATTTAATCAACAAGGTTTCTTCATTATTAATCTTAAAAAATTCGCAAAAACAGAAGAAAAAATTGCCCTAAAAATTCTCGCTTTAACTTTGATGGAAATTGGCGAAAAAACTTACAAACCGCGCTTAGAAAAATTGCAAAGATTTTATTTTTGGATCATAGAAAATGACAATCACAAACCGCGAAATTTTTACGGCTGCATGGCCAAAAACCTAGATAATTCAAAGCTGATTATTTATAACGAAAAAAAATCACTAAAGAAAAAACACATCGTAACTTTTCACACAATTCTAAAAAAAATATTTGAGACCAAATGAAAATCGCTAATGCTCAAATCGACTTTTACATTCAAAAAATCGCTCAAGAAAAAATCGCTGGCTGTTTAATATTCGGCCCAGAGGCTTCAGTTGTAAGCCACCGCTTCAATTCAATTGCTAGAAAAATATCGCCTAATTTATCTGATCCGTTTTTAGTATCTAACATAAGCAAAGAAAGATTGTCCGAAGATAAAGCCTTGTTATCAGATGAATTTTACTCTTTATCTTTTTTAGGCGGGCGCAAATTAATCTTAATTAAAGATTCCGATGCTAATGTTGGCGCTGCTTTAAAGAATTTATTTTTAGGCAAGGATTACGCAAAAAAGAGCGATAATTTCATATTAATTCAAGCTGGAGATTTAGATAAAAGCTCCTCTCTGCGCAAGGCCGCAGAAGATGATTTAAACTTTGCTGCAATAGCTTGTTATGAAGATGATGAAAGAGTAGTTAAAAAATTTATTGAAAGCGAACTAATCAAAAACCAAATCAAACCCAATTTTCAGATAGTTACATATATATATGATAAATGTGGCAAAAATCGCCAAGTCATTTCCTCCGAATTAGACAAGCTTCTATCCTATATAGGAAATAACAAAGAACTGACTATCGAAGATATTGATAAGGCAATCGGATCTGAAGTTGAAACCTCAGCAAGCGAATTTATTAGCAGTTTCTGCTCTCAGAAGTTTGATACAGCCTTGATTCAAGCCGAAAAACTATTCCGAAATAGCTTCGAACCAATAGTCTTAATTCGCTTTTTATCTACTCATTTACAAAAACTTTACCAAGCAAAATGCGAAATTACTTTTGCAAATGTCGATTTTGAGAGCGCAATAAAATCTCAAAGACTGTTTTTTAAGACAGAAATTGAGTTTCGTAAAAATTTAAAACAACTTTCTTTGGCCTTTTTAGTAAGAATTTTGCATGATTTGGAGAAAGTTGAGGCAAAAATCAAAACTTCTTTAATTTCCCCAAAGGCCTTGTTTATTGATTTCGTCCAAAATTCAGCCAAATAAATTAACTTTTTTAAACTATCTTAAGAAATATTTGTATTCTGTGCTTGACAATGAAATTAATAGAAGTAGATTATTGGCCCTCTTCGTTTCTGAAGAATGTTTAGTTGTTTCCCGAGTCACTCGAACTTCTCTGAAAAAGAGAACGACAGAAGATTAAGTTAATTTCACTAAAATTGTTGTTTTACATCGTAAATAATCGCGTTTTATACTTTTTTGAAAAAAAGTAAAAAGAGAAAGATAAAGGCGGTAGTCTGCTTAATTGCAACTATCTAACTTTATTAATCTTCATTGATTTCTAGAGATTTAGTTATGATCAAATTTCTCAAAACTTGAGAGTTTGATCCTGGCTCAGAACGAACGCTGGCGGTATGCTTAACACATGCAAGTCGAACGGGCATAGCAATATGTCAGTGGCAAACGGGTGAGTAATACAGAGGAATCTACCTAGCAGTAAGGAATAACCCTGGGAAACCAGAGCTAATGCCATATATTACCCTTCGGGGGAAAGATTTATCGCTGTTAGATGAGCCTCTGCCGGATTAGCTAGTTGGTAGGGTAATGGCCTACCAAGGCAATGATCCGTAGCTGGTCTGAGAGGATGATCAGCCACACTGGAACTGAGACACGGTCCAGACTCCTACGGGAGGCAGCAGTGGGGAATATTGGACAATGGGCGCAAGCCTGATCCAGCAATACCGCGTGAGTGATGAAGGTCTTCGGATTGTAAAGCTCTTTTAGTAGGGAAGATAATGACGGTACCTACAGAAAAAGCACCGGCAAACTTCGTGCCAGCAGCCGCGGTAATACGAAGGGTGCTAGCGTTGTTCGGAATCACTGGGCGTAAAGCGTACGTAGGCGGTTTGGTAAGTCGATTGTGAAATCCCCGAGCTTAACTCGGGAATTGCAACCGAAACTGCCTTGCTAGAGTATGGTGGGGGATAGTGGAATTCCTAGTGTAGGGGTGAAATCCGTAGATATTAGGAGGAATACCGGTGGCGAAAGCGACTATCTACGCCATTACTGACGCTAAGGTACGAAAGCGTGGGGAGCAAACAGGATTAGATACCCTGGTAGTCCACGCAGTAAACGATGGGTGCTAGTTGTCGGGCTCTTAGAGTTCGGTGGCGAAGCTAACGCGTTAAGCACCCCGCCTGGGGAATACGGCCGCAAGCCTAAAACTCAAAGGAATTGACGGGGACCCGCACAAGCAGTGGAGCATGTGGTTTAATTCGATGCTACGCGAAAAACCTTACCAACCCTTGCATCCCGATCACCGGTTAAGAGATTAACCTTCGGTTCGCCGGATCGGAGACAGGTGTTGCATGGCTGTCGTCAGCTCGTGTCGTGAGATGTTAGGTTAAGTCCTTCAACGAGCGCAACCCTCATCCTTATTTGCCATCGGGTTATGCCGGGAACTATAGGGAAACTGCCAGCGACAAGCTGGAGGAAGGTGGGGACGATGTCAAGTCATCATGGCCCTTATGGGTTGGGCTACACACATGCTACAATGGTGGTCACAGCAGGAAGCAAAAGAGCAATCTGGAGCAAATCCCTAAAAGCCATCTCAGTTCAGATTGAGGGCTGCAACTCGCCCTCATGAAGTTGGAATTGCTAGTAATCGTAGATCAGCACGCTACGGTGAATACGTTCTCGGGTCTTGTACACACTGCCCGTCAAGCCATGGAAGTCGTTTCTACCTGAATAGGGTGAGCTAACCGCAAGGAGGTAGCTCTACACGGTAGGAATGGTGACTGGGGTTAAGTCGTAACAAGGTAGCCGTAGGGGAACCTGCGGCTGGATTACCTCCTTAAAAAAAGAAACTATCTTCGGATAGATTTCCATAGAAGATTATCTTCGGATAATTTTCAAAATGAACAAATGCAGGCTATCGCCTTTACATTTCTCTTTTATACGCGATTATTTTTACGATTTTTAAAACAATATTCTTCTTACATGCCGCATCTTATCATAGAGCACTCAGCAAATATTCCAAAAAATTCTATTAAGTCCCCCGAGGAAGAAATTCAAGATACTATGAATTCTGTCGAAGGTAATTTTGATGCAGATCAATGCAAAGCAAGAGCCATCTCTTTTGATGACTATCTCGTGGGCAGACCAGATCAATCAACCTCATCTTTTATTCACATTACTTTAAAAGCTCTTTCGGGAAGATCTGTGGAAGTTAGAAAAAATTTGTCTGTAAAAATTGCTGAATTTACCAATAAGTTTTTCATAGATTTGAATTTGGGAAGTAAACGCTGCGACATTTCTGTAGATATAGTTGAGATGGATCGCGAAACCTACAAAAAAATTCGCATCGAATAAAATTTCTTAATCAAGATGTTTGGCAAAAACAAAATACTTCAAGCTGAGACTCATGATGGGCTAAATCTTGATGTGCAGGAAATATTTCCGACATTACAAGGTGAAGGTCCTTACGCTGGACATCCTTCTGTATTTATTCGCTTGGGTGGCTGTAATTTGGCATGTAGTTTTTGCGATACTGAATTTGAATCTTACAAAAATCTTCCACTTCAAGAAATTATTGCGGAAGTTTTGCAATTGGCGAAAAATGATGAAGGAACATTGGTTAGAAAATTGATTGTGATTACGGGAGGAGAGCCTCTTCGCCAACCAATAGAAAAACTGTGTGAAGAGTTAGTAAAATTGAATTTCCTTGTTCAAATCGAAACTAATGGAACTTTATTTAGACAGTTGCCCAAAGAAGTGAAGATCATCTGCTCGCCAAAAATTAGTAATGGCAAATATCATCAAATTAGACCAGATCTACTTTCTCGCATTAATGCTTTCAAATTTATAATTTCTAAAACTGATGAGAATTATCGAGATGTTGCGGAAGTTGGGCAATCAAATTTAGAAATTCCAGTTTATGTTCAAGCTATGGATGAATATGACGAAACCAAAAATCGCGCTAATTTAGAATATGCCTTAGGACTTTGCGAAAAACAAGGCTATTTTCTTTCTCTACAAACTCACAAAATCCTAAAAATTCAATAACTTGATCAGTGATTCAATTTCTTAAAGAAATTTTCCATCGCTGATTCAATCACATCAAAAACTTCAACAAAGCCTTTGGATCCACCATAGTAAGGATCAATCACCTCATCATTCCAATAATTCTCAGCTTCACAAAATTCTAAAAATAATTTGATCTTGTGATGATGTTTGGCTGGAGAAGATTGTAAAAGATTTTTTAAATGAGTGCGCGTCATCGCCAAAATCAAATCAAATTCTTCAAAGTCTTGGGCTTTAACTTTTCTTGAATGAATATTTGCGAAAGAAATCCCCCTTTCCTCTCCAACTTTTGTCGATCTTAAATCTGGCGCTTCTCCATTATGATATGAATCTGTACCAGCTGAATCAAAAATAAATCTATCTTCTAGATTTAAATTCTTTGCCTGATGCCTAGCAATTGCATGAGCAGTTGGAGAACGACAGATATTTCCCGTACAGATAAAAAGAGTCTTCATAGATTTATAAAGCCTGGTTAGACGAAAGATGCGAAATCCACATTTTAGAAATTTTCTCAGCTAAAGAATTTTGTTCGCAGCGCCATTTCAAATGAGTGAAATCTAACAAATCTGTTTTTTGATCTTGATTAGCACAAGCATAGAAATATTCCCATTTGCCAGTTTTTTCATCTTTGCGTTTTTGCAAACATTGTGAGCAGACACCTTTCAACATACATTGCATCGGCGCATTAAGACTGCTAATCGCAATATGTTTCGGATGTAAAATTTTTTCTAACTCTTGATAGCGAATTTGAGAAACCGCATACATCATGCTTTCATTTCCAATAGCAAAAATACGATCTATTGCTGATAAACCATTTTGTTCTAAAGAATTTTTAGAAAAATATTGCTGCATCGCTTCAATAACATTGCCCCTAAACTGAGCATCTCCAACTCTATTTAATTTCAAATTTGGCTCTTCATCTTCAATTGCAAATATTGCAACATCACTCAGCCTTTCTATTTCAGATTGTCTGAGAACAAAAGAGTTTCTCCTGTATCCAGCGACGAAAATAATTTTGCAGCCATTTTTTTTATAAGCTTCCGCAATAGCTGTCAGCGGCATATTGCCGCGCCCTCCTCCGACCAAAATTACATTTTCATTTTTTGCAAGTTCGGTTGGCTGGCCTGATGGACCCATAAAAACTACAGGCTCACCTGTTTTGAAGCTTTTAATCAAACTTGTAGAGCCGCCAGTATTAATTATTATACCACTAATCAAGCCCGCAGTTTCGTCAATTTTTAAAGCCGTGATGGCCACACCCTCCATAGCCATTGTTTGATCAGAAACTTTTTGTGCCAAAGCATGATAATTTTGCAAACGAAATATCTGACCAAGTTTAGTTTGCTTGGCCAGAAGTGGCGCTTTTACGACCACTTCAAAAGCATAATCAGAGAGTTGATTGATCTCTTTGATTTGAACCAAAAATTCTGAATTTACCTTGTTCAAAAATTGATGATTTTCATCCGCTCCACTTTCTCTTGGTTTTAAAATTTCACTAATTTTTTTATATCCCAATTTGGCGCTAGCCATTGCTTTCACTACATTTCCTTCAAAATTTGGATGAAGATCGCCAAAGAAACTTACTGACTTTCCGCTCTCTTTATCAATTTTAGTTAAGACACTATAGTTCTGCGGCTTAGCGCTATAGCTGCTTGCGATCTCATTTCCCCGCTCATCAACTTCAGCAAAATATTTTCCACGAATTTGAAAATCTAAACCATCTTCTAAAGCTGGAGACAAATTTGGCGTGGTGCCAGCGGCGATAAAAAGAGATTTGCAATCAAATAATTTTTCCAGACCTTGACTATCCAAAGTTTTAAGAATTTTAATGTGACCAAATTGATCTAGAACCGCCTCAATTGGCAAAATATTTTCAACCAATTCAACTCCTTCTTCAAAAGATTTTATCACTTCTTGGTGATTAAATCTGTAAGCAGGAGAATCTTGAATCTTTTTGCGATAAAGAATTTTTACGCCGCCCCATTTTTTTAACAGATCGGTTTTGGATTCAGAATTTTCAACTTCTCTGGCATGATTCAAAAATTCTTCAGCGATAATTTTTTCTTCAGCATTGAACTTTTTTAAAACTTCCTCTTCACCAAAAACTTCACTTAATTTTTTGTAACGCTGGGCAAATTTCTCAATTTGCAATAAATAATAAGCTTGAGCTTCGCAAGCTGTGTCCATTGCTGTCAGCCCCGCACCAATAACTAAAATTGGCATTCTGATTTGCAAATTTGTGAAGAGATCTTTTTTAAATGCTCCCGTCAATTGCAGCGACATTAAAAAATCTGAAGCTGATCTAATGCCTTTAGCGAAGTTATTTTTTATATCGATGATATTTGGTCGACCCGCGCCAATACAAAGCGCAACATGGTCGAAACCATAAGTGTCGAACGCAATTTTTTCAGTGATTGACGAACCAAAACGAATGCCACCAAACATGCGGAAATTTTTTCTGCGCTCTAAAAGCAGGCGAATAACTTTAAGAAAATTTTTGTCCCAACGCACAGTAATTCCATATTCTGCAACACCACCAAAGCCCTGAATTAAGCGCTTTGAAAGCAGTTCATAAATTTCATTAACAAATTTTATTGGCTTGAATTCTTGCCTAATTCCAAATTCATTTATTCCAGAAATTTCAGCATCCAAAGGCTCGATTTTAAGTCCGTCAATTGCCACTACCTCGTGACCATCATTCATTAAATGATGCGACAAAGTATATCCTGCAGGGCCGAGTCCTGCGATCAAAATTCTTTTTCCTGAATTTTCTTTTGGAATTTCGCGCTCGATATTTAGGGGATTCCATCGCGTTAAAAGGCTGTAAATTTCAAAGCCGTAAGGAAGCGCTAAAACATCGCGCAGAGTTTTGGTTTCAATTTGCGGAATATCGACAGGGTCTTGCTTTTGATAGATGCAAGATTTCATGCAATCATTGCAAATTCTGTGGCCAGTTCCCGCAATCATCGGATTATCTACAACTGCAATTGAAAGCGCTGCAATTGATAAACCTTCTGACTTCAAGAAATTCATCTCAGAAATTTTTTCATCCAACGGACAGCCATGCAGCTCAACATTCAAAGCATCATATTTAAATTTATCTTCGCCTTTTTCTTTAATTCCGCTACGACAAGAATCTTTATTTTGCTTGTGACAAAAAATGCAATAATTGCTTTCACCCAAAACTCTATTCAGCGTGAAGCCCTGATCTGTAAGGTTAAAACCATCTCGTTCTTTTTTATCTTCAGTAAAATTTTTTACCGAAACTAAGTTTTGTTGATCAACTTTTTTTGGCAAAATAAATAATGCGCCATTTTTGTGAAGCGCTTTGGCTGATTTATTATGTAGTGCGCAGGCCGAATAAATAGTTAGTTGATCTAATCTTTTTTGCTCTGCTTCGCTCAGGTTCTTTTCTTTTCTCAGCAATTCATCAATTGCGTCAGCCAGCTTTATTTCTAGATCGCCGCTACTTTTGTAAGTAATTTTTAAATTTTCTAAAATATTTTCGTGAGAAATATTTTGCTCTTTTAGCAGCTTCAAAAAAGTCGCTTCATCAAATTTTTTAGCGACAATTCTTTGCACAAATTCACGACGAATTTTGTAAATTTTTTTATAAGCAAAATGATCTTTTTGTAAGGCTAAATTTTCTGAAGTGATTGAAAAAAGTTCAGCTAAAAAATCTTCTAAAACCCGTGCTACATCTATTAAAACCTCAGCTTCATCAGCTTTAGAAAAATTCTGTTTATTGGCTTTTAAAGATGCGAATTTCTGGGAAATTTCAGAGTCTTTTTTTTCTAGAAAATTAATAAATTTTTGATGCAATTTCAACAGACCATCTCTTTCATAAAGGTCTTCGAAGGTAATTTCAAAAGCGGGATTTAGCGGGTTAACATAGGGCATTTTTTACAATTTTCTCTTCATCAAATTCAAATTTTTTATCACCAATTATTTGGTATTTTTCGTGACCTTTGCCAGCCAAAATTAATATATCATCATTTGCAAGCATTGCCAGAGACTTTTCAATCGCATCTTTACGATTTTCTATTTCGATAACTTTAGTCAAATCACAAGCGGCTAAAATTTCTTTTCTAATTTTGGCAGGATTTTCTGAGCGCGGATTATCATCAGTTACAATAACTAAATCTGCCAAGTCGCAAGCAAGTTTTCCCATGATTGGACGCTTTTTGGCATCACGATCTCCTCCGCAACCAAACAGCACTATCAGCCTTGATTTAGTAAGCTTGCGCGCCAAATGCAAAACATTTTCTAAAGCATCAGGAGAATGAGCGAAGTCGATAAAAACTCGAGCTTTATTTTGCAAGATAGCGACTTGCTGCATGCGGCCAAAAGCCGATTTAATTTCAGAAAAGTTCTTGAGCAATTCTCTTAACTTTTCATCAGATAAATCATGCTTGGCCATAACTGTGGCAAGAGCGCATAAAATATTAAAAGCTTGAAATTCACCAAAAATACTCAAGTGAACTTCGTAAGTTTTTTCTCTAAATTTAAAAATAACTTCTTGATGTAAATCTTGGGCTTTGATTTCTAAAATCTTGAAATCACTGGCTTCAAAGCCATAAGTAAAAATTTTATGATTTTTTTTCTGACAGATTTTTTTGATATTTTCAAATTCAGTAATGTCAGAATTTAAAACCGCTATTGATCCATTTTCTAAGACACTTTCAAAAAGCATCATCTTACATTTGAAATATCGCTCCATTGATTGGTGATAATCTAAATGGTCTTGAGTGAAGTTGGAAAAGGCTCCAACTGCTATATCCAGACCAGCAATTCTTTTTTGTTCTAAACCAATTGAACTAGTTTCAATAAAAACATCATCCACAGAATTTTGTTTCAGGATTGCCAAATTTTTATAGAAGGAAACTATGTCAGGTGTAGTTAGAAAACTTTTTTGCAAAATATCTTGCGACACTTGATTAGATATAACGCCAAGAGTACCTATGGAAGCTGATTTTTTACCAAGAAATTCTGTGATTTGACGAGAAAATTCGCTGATGGAAGTTTTGCCGTTAGTGCCCGTAACTGCGTAAATATTGGTTGGAAGTGGGGAGTAAAAAGTTTTTAGAAATTCAACTAAAAGTGAAAATGGATCGCTGCATTTAATTTTGATGAGTTTTTCTTTATTTTCAAAACCCGTGAAATCACTTGCTATAATTGCTATCGCGCCATTTTTTGCTGCGTCATAAATAAATTCTGAACCATTTTTTGATTTACCAGGAATGGCAAAAAACACGGATTTTTTTTTGACTAATCGCGAATCAATCGCAATGTCTGTAAATTCTATATTATCAAACAAAAAATCTTTTTCTAAAACTTCATTTGCAACTTTTACTGATTGTAGAATTTTTTTTAGATTCATCAAGCAACTTCTCCAATCAATCTATTGAATCTTTGGGCGGCAATTCTTGGATTGGCATCACGCGTGATTGGCCTTCCCACAACTAATTGCGAAGAACCATTTTGCAGAGCAGTTTTCACATCTGTAACGCGTTTTTGATCGTCAGATGGAATTGTTTCTAAACGAATTCCTGGAGTGACAATCGAAAAATTTGAGCCCAATTTTTCGCGTAAATTTTTCGCTTCTAAAGCCGAAGCCACAACGCCGTCAAGGCCTGATTCTATTGCTAATTTTGCTTTTTTTACAACTAAATCTTCGAGTGAAATTTTTGGATCAAAACCCATTTCAGATAAATCATTTTGATCGAGATTTGTTAGAACTGTGACACCCAAAATTTTCATTTTGCCTTTATTAGCCACAGCTTGCTTCATGATGCCAGAACTGGCTGTATGTATGGTTAGAAGGTCGATTTCATATTGTGCTAAATTTGCCACAGCGCGGCCAACCGTTTCGGAAATATCGTAGAGTTTTAGATCGGCAAAAATTTTTTTGTTTTTGTTTTTAAGCCATTCAATCACCTGAAAGTAAGAGCCGCTCATCATCATCTCAAGACCGATTTTATAAAAAACCACCTCGTCAGAAATTTCTTCAACTAATTTTTTGGCTGATTCAAAATCGGCAACATCTAGGGCTACAATCAAGCGGTCATTGGAGGTCATAAGAACAACTATTTTTTTGCAGGTTTGTCTGTCTATTTATCTTTGGATTTATCTTTTTGGGTAAAAGCTTTTTCTTCGCCAGTTAAAAGGCGGATAATATTTTCTTTATGTCTGATCAAAACTAAGACAAATAAAAACCAACAAAGCCAAATCTGTTCAACTGGAGCTTCGTAATGTGAAGATAAAATGATTGAAGAAAAAATTGCGATTAGAGATGAAACTGAAGAAATTCTGAATATACAAAAAGACATTATCCAAAAAGCCGTAACCAAAAAACCAATTTTAAAATCTAGCGCGAATAAAACTGCAATTGTAGTTGCAACACCTTTACCACCTTTGAAGCGAAGATAAACTGGGTAAACATGGCCCAAAACTGCAACGGCAGAAACCAGGACTAGAAATAAATGTAAATGATCAATTTCAGCGAAGCTAAAGCGCGCTATAATAACCATAACTGCGCCCTTAAGTCCGTCTAATATTAGCGTGGCAAAGCCGAGTTTTTTGCCGACAACTCTGGCCACATTGGTGGCGCCGATATTTTTCGAGCCTAATTCACGGATGTCTTTCTTAGCAAAAACTTTAGCCAAAACCAAACCAAATGGAATTGCTGAAACTGCGTAAGTGATAATTAGAAATAGAAACTGGTAAACAGGTGTCATTATTTAGGATCTTTATCTTTATTTTTTCTGAAAGCGTCTAAAGAAATCACTTTTGCAGATAAATCAACTGTTTCTATCTTGGCATTTTTAGATTCAGATTTATTAGCCAAATTTGACTCACCAAAATCTTCACCAGAGAAGCCTTCAGCATCATCATAACTAACGCTGAATTTTAAGCCAAAATTCATTGACGGATCAGCGAAGGATGTAACTGATTTATAAGGAACAACCAGCTTTTCATATTTGCCGTCGAAGCTTAGAGAGACTTTAAAGTTATCTTGTTCAACAGCCAAACTTTTATACTGATATTGTAGCGCGATGGTCATTTCTTCAGGATATTTTTCCATCAACTTCTTAGGGATTGTAACGCCTGGAAAACGCACCAAAAATGTGATAATAAAATAATGTTTTCCAAGCAGACCAGTTTTTTCAACTTTTTTTAAAGTCTCACAAATCACTGAGCGCATTGAGTTTTCGATAATTTCATCATAGCCGATTAGGTCTTGCATGGAAATTTAAAAATGGATTTTGTTTAGATAAAAAAGTGCCGGTTTTTCTGTTGCAAGGAAAACCGGCAAACCCCGATAAAATCACTTATGCTAAGCAGCTAAAGCCACTGGAGCAAATTCGAAGTTATCATTAGCAAAATTGTCGTTTGCGTTTACTTTTTTTGAACGGATATCGCAATCTTTCGATTGTAATCGGCAGTGTCTCAACCGAGCAAAATCAATCTCTTTACCATGCATGTCGAAGCTAATTCACCCCCATAAAACTTTCGCAACCGAAAGTGAATCACTAATATTCCAGCGAATTAATTACGCTTTAGCTTTAGCGAAAGCAAATGGTGGAGGTGTCGGGTACCGCCCCCGAGTCCATGTACATCTATTTCAAATTGAGTTTATCACTATAGCCCCCAAACTTGCATTTGAGAACGCTGGTAAGTTTAAATTACGAAAAACTTTTTGACAAGCTTTCAAATCTCCTAAAACTTCATTGGCAAAGTTAATTTTCACCCGTAAAATCAACGAAAATGAGCTCTCAAAAAATTCCTCAAAAATTCAATAAAATCTTTAGAAAATAAAAATTTTTCTTCTAGTTTGAATTCTTGCAAATTTTCCTTTTTCGAAATCCCCAAATAAAGTTCAAAAAATGTCAGAAGAAAACCTATCATCTTGCGAGTCGAATCCCACCAATAGAAAAAAAGTTATCATTCTTGGCAGTGGTCCAAACCGCATCGGACAAGGAATTGAATTCGATTACACTTGCGTTCACGCTGCTTTCGCTTTTAGAGAAGCGGGCATTGAAGCAATTATGGTGAATTGTAATCCAGAAACAGTTTCAACAGATTATGACACTTCTGATCGCCTTTATTTTGAACCTTTAACAGCCGAAGACACTATCGAATTGATCAAAAAAGAAATGACTAATGGCGAATTGCTTGGAGTTAATGTGCAGTTCGGTGGTCAAACACCACTTGGTTTGGCAAAATTTTTACAAGATGAAAATATTCCAATTATCGGAACTTCTCCTGACATGATTGACTTGGCTGAAGATCGTGATCGCTTCAAAAAATTATTACAAAAATTAGAACTTAATCAGCCCCAAAATCACATCGCTTATTCTTCAGGACAAGTAATCGAACAAGTTAATGAAATTGGATTTCCTGTAGTTGTTCGTCCTTCTTATGTTCTTGGTGGGCGCGGCATGGCGATTATTTATGATGAAGCTTATTTGATGAAATATTTAGTCGAATATTCTGAGGTTTTTGAAAGCGGCCCTCTTCTGTTAGACAAATTTTTAACTGATGCAATTGAAGTGGATGTTGACGCTTTATGCGATGGAAAAGAAGTTTTTGTGGCAGGCATTATGCAGCATATTGAAGAAGCTGGGATTCACTCTGGCGACTCTGCTTGCTCGATTCCACCATTTTCTTTGTCAGAAAAAATTATTGAAGAAATCAAAAAAGCCACAGTAAAAATGGCTTTGGCCTTGAATGTGAAAGGCTTAATGAATGTGCAATATGCCATTAAAGATGAAGTGGTTTATGTTTTAGAAGTTAATCCAAGAGCTTCTAGAACTGTTCCCTTCGTGGCTAAAGCAACTAACACACCAATCGCTAAAATTGCCTCTTTAATTATGGTTGGCAAAAAACTTAGAGAATTCAATTTGGTAGAAAAAAAATTAAATTATTTTTCTGTTAAAGAAGTAGTTTTCCCATTCGCTAGATTTAGCAATGTGGACACTATTTTAGGCCCTGAAATGAAATCTACTGGCGAAGTTATGGGAATTGACATTTCCTTTCCTTTGGCTTTTGCAAAAGCCCAAGTTGCTGCAGGATCAGGCCTTCCAACTTCAGGATTAGCCTTTATTTCAGTAAAAGATTCTGACAAAAAATATCTTCCAGAAATTGCTAAAAAATTATCTAGCATTGGTTTTAGCATTGTTGCAACTCGCGGCACAGCAAAACTTTTGGCTGAAAATGGCATTGCGGTTACAATCGTAAATAAAATTACCGAAGACAAGCCGCATGTTGTGGACATGATTGAAAGAAAAGAAATTTCATTGGTGATCAACACTACTGAAGGTGCACAAGCCACTAAAGATAGTTTTTCAATTCGCCGCACAGCTTTGATGAAAGGAATTACTTACAGCACCACAATTTCTGGAGCGAGAGCTTTGGTTGACGCGATTGAAGCTTATAAAAACATCGATTGCTGCTTTGAAGTTCGCGCTTTGCAAGATTTGGGAAATTAATTTTTGCAATGTCATTTTTACAAAAAAATTCGGATCACTTTTTACTTTTTGTAAAAGTGACTCCCAATTCTAGTAAAAATAAAATTGGCAAAATTGTTCTTGATGAAAAAAATCAGGAATATTTGAAAGTGAATGTAGCAGCTGTTCCTGAAGATGGTAAAGTGAATGAAGAAATAATAAAATTTTTCGCTAAAATTCTAAAAATTCCCAGATCAAAAATTGCAATTTTACGAGGTGAGATTTCGCGGATTAAGGTTTTGAAAATCAAGCCCGATGTCATTTCGAGCCTAAGCGAGAAATCTCTTCAAGATTTGTTGATTAGCTGAACTCATGAGATCTCTCGTTTGCGCTCGAGGTGGCAGGTTATGAGACAGGAAAAATAGCTGGTTTAATATCCCCAAAAATTACTCTTAAAATTTTTCTTCACAAATTCTTGATGAATTTGCAGAGATTCTTCCGAGGCAGGAAAATCGCGCTTTGGTAAAGAAGTTTGTAATTTTTTTATCACAAAATTTTCATCAATTGTTGAAACTTTCTTATCATTTTTATTAGCGCCAAACATCAAACCACCTTGCGCGCCGCCCATCAATTCAACATATACATCAACCAATAATTCAGTATCTAAAAGCGCGCCGTGCTTTTCTCTTTTTGATAAATCGATATTGAATCTTTTACATAAAGCGTCGAGAGAATTTGGTGAACCAGGAAATTTAGTTCTAGCCAAAATCAAAGAATCGATAACATTTTTGCTATTTAGCGTTTCTAGGCCAATAGTCGAAAGTTCATGATTAAGAAATTTTAAATCGAATGCCGCGTTATGAATTACCAGCTTGGCGTCTTTGATAAATTCTAAAAATTCAGCAGCAACTTTATCAAAAACTGGTTTGTCAGAGAGAAATTCTCCAGAAATTCCGTGAATTCTAAAAGCCTCATCTGGCATGTCGCGCTGAGGATTGATGTAAGTGTGAAAAAATCTGCCAGTTCTAACTTTATCAATTATTTCAACGCAGGCAATTTCAACAATTTTATGTCCAGATTTTGGGTCTAAACCTGTAGTTTCTGTATCTAAACAAATTTCGCGCATTATTCAGAATCCGCTAAAAAATTACCTTGTTTTGGCTGACAAAATGCTCGTGATTTTTGTGAACCCACGAAGATTGCAACATCTTGCACAGTTTGATTTTTGAATTCTTTAGCAAGTTCATCAACTCGGCTCGCGAAATTAGTTTCACTTTCTGAGAATAATTTTTTGAAGAAGTTACGCAAAGCGTGAATATCATCGCGGCTAATTCCTCTTCTTTTCATGCCCACTAAATTTAAGCCGGCCAAAGAAGCTCTTTCGCCCATCACAGTCCCGTAAGGTATAACATCATTTTCAACGCCCGACATTCCGCCAATCATAGCATGTTTGCCAATTCTCACAAATTGACGAATTGCAGAAAGGCCGCCGATAATTACATGATCTTCAACTTCAACATGACCAGCAAGAGTTGCATTATTGACTAAAATTACATGATCGCCAACTATACAATCGTGCGCCACATGAACCGCTACCATCAATAAACAATTACTGCCAATTTTGGTAACCATGTTACCTTTTTCAGTACCTAAGTGAATTGTTACATGTTCGCGAATTGAATTGTGATCACCAATTATGACTTTTGATTTTTCACCACCAAATTTCAAATCTTGCGGAACTTGACCGATGCTTGCGAAAGGAAAAATTAAATTATTTTTGCCAATTGAGGTGTCGCCTTCAATGACTACATGAGATTTTACAATTGTATTATCACCTATTTTCACTTCGTCACCTATGATCGAATAAGCACCAATCTCAACATTTTGGCCAAGCTGTGCTTTAGCACTAACTATGGCTGTAGGATGAATTTTTTGTGTCATTTTTAAGCTTTATTTTTATTTACAATCATTGCAGAAAATTGCGCTTCAGCAACTTTTTGACCATCAACTTTCGCTACTCCAGAAAGCTTCCACACCGCTCCGCGATTTTGCACAGTGGTAATATGAAGTTCTAAAACATCACCTGGAACTACTGGTTTTCTAAATTTCGCGCCGTCAATTGACATAAAATAAACCAAATTATCTTCAGGATTAAAATCTCCAGAATGAATCACCATAATTGCGCCAGCTTGAGCCATGGCTTCAATAATTAGAACTCCTGGCATGATTGGTTTTTCAGGAAAGTGTCCTGTAAAATGAGGTTCGTTAAAAGTTACATTTTTCACGCCCACAATGCTTTTATTTGGCTCAATTGCGATAATTTTATCGACTAGTAAAAGAGGGTAACGATGAGGAATTAATTTAATGATTTGCTCAATATTAATGATTGGTTGAGTCATGATTTAAAAGTGTAAATTAATTAATAGATGGGAATTAGACGAATGACATTTATTTAGACCGATTAAACTTTTTAAAATAGAAAAAATCAACCGACTAAAATTTTTCTTGATTAGAAACCCCGCAATCTTTTAAAATTAACTACTCCTTCTTGGTTTAGTTTAATTTTCCTTTCAAATGAGCGATTTAAAATCATCAAATAAATTTAGTGGCGCAGATATTATCGTTAAAGCTTTTGTAAATGAAGGCGTCGATACAATTTTTGGATATCCGGGTGGCGCAATTCTGCCATTTTATGACGCGCTTTTTGTACAAAAAAAACTTCGTCATATTTTAACTCGCCACGAGCAAGCAGCTGCTCATGCGGCTGAAGGCTATGCTCGCTCAACTGGAAAAGTTGGTGTTATCACAGTTACTTCAGGACCCGGCGCAACAAATGCAATCACAGGCCTTACAGATGCTTATTTAGATTCTATTCCTTTGGTTTGTATTTCAGGACAAGTTGCCACTTCTTTAATTGGAACTGATGGCTTTCAAGAAGCCGATATTACTGGTCTTACCCGTTCTTGCACCAAACATAATTATTTGGTTAAAGATGTTAATGATTTGGGATATATAATTCACGAGGCCTTTCATATAGCTCGTTCTGGTCGCCCCGGACCAGTGTTGATCGACATTCCAAAAGATGTACAAAATAACCACGGAATTTATAACGGAAAAATCGAAATTAATCGCCCTTCTTATCAAATTCAAAAAAGCCAATTTGAAATTAATCACGACAAAATTTCTGCAGCAATTGA
>Ga0114975_10000025_pt1 | contig 97704 bp, 66 predicted proteins | sample S_130626_EF_Meta_FD_87031 | JGI IMG/M metagenome (GOLD analysis project Ga0114975, IMG submission 87031) | Freshwater microbial communities from Lake Simoncouche, Canada to study carbon cycling - S_130626_EF_MetaG | ecosystem: Environmental > Aquatic > Freshwater > Lake | place: Lake...
GTCAACAAATGCCATAGCCATGTGACTTGGCATGTTACCAACGTCAATTTTAAAAACTCTACGCTCAGGGGCACGGCTTATACGATATATAAGAATAGCATCTTCAAGCAATTCTTTTTGCTTGTATACTTTGAAAATATTTTCTAAGATACTTTGTCCAAACGGCCAAAAGCGGTCTAAGCCTTCAGTCAAACTCAAATGCATAATGTGTTTAGCATCAATTGCAGATTCATTCAACCCCAATGCAAAACGACTACCAGCAGTACCTGTAGGGCTACTTGGAACTGAGTAACCACCTGAACTACCTCCGCCACCTGTACCGCCAAAACCAGTGCTTGGATTAGTTGCAAAGTCTGTGCTGACTTTCTGTGCTACTGTTAAGTTTTGTAGATTGATATTAATATCTTTAAGAACATATTGTTCTGGAAGCTTACCTTCACTTTCGTTAACAATGACTTTAGTTACTTTAGTCATGTCAACCCAATATAGTTTGAAGTTTTCTGGATCACGTAAGAAAACCTGATCCCCGTATTTGATAGCATTTCTAAAGATTTTAAATGCTCTAGTGTCAAATTCGTTTAATTTGCACCATTGTTGTAGTTGCTTAGTGATGATTTCAACTTCATGGGGAGTTGGATCTTCTTTAAATTCTATGTTGAATGGTGTATTGTTATGTTCGTTTTTCTGAGTACTAAACTCAGCAATGATGTCCAAACATGCGTTAACTTCTGCGTCAACGTCCATCATTTCATATTGATTATAACGTTCAATACGATTTGGGTGACCAGTATAAACTTCTGGTAAGCGACTTTGATAGTTCTTGTATCCAAAGTCTTGATTATTGTAACCACCGTCAGAGTTGCCACCGCCGTTCCAACTACCCTTATTACTGTTGTTTCCAGAAATAGGACTAAGAACACCGTTTGGGTTAGGATCGGAAAAACGCTTTTTATATGCCATCAAGTATTTAGCTTTTTAAGCTGCCATGTATGTTTTTATGCTATGTTGCAACAAATTACTCTTATCCATACTAGTAATTAAATCATCAAATTGACTGTCAATCATACTCAATAATTCTAAATCTAAGTCATCTTTGTTATCAGTATTTTGTTTTGATGTAAATGATTGCATAGTAGATTTGGGTTTAATGGTATTTCTAATCTCAGAAAATGTATTTTCTTTAAATTCTGGTGGCAGATTAATAGGGATAGTTCCATTGAATAATTCAATCAATGCTTCACGCCCGTGCATTTCAATCTCTTTACCTTGTATCATACTCTTACCAAACTTAGCTTTTTCAATATGTACCGGGTCGTTTCTATATGGGCGTCTAAGTCCTGCTCTTTGTAGTATTCCTCTACCCTCCATCCAATCCAATTGATCCTTACTAACGTCAACCGCAGTAGAACTCATATGAGGAGTTTCTTTTACATCAGGATTTGCCGGAGTATTTACATTTCCGTGACCGGGAACATAGACCATTGGTTTACCAGGACCACCACCTGCTTTAAGCCAACCCTGATACAATGATTTTTGTTCGTCATATGAACGAAAAGATGATGTTAGCATTAATTTTTTATTAGTTTGTTTAAAATATTCTTGAGCCAATAATGTTACATTCTTAGCTAATCCTGGATTTCTACTAGAAAATTGTGCCCAATTTTGTGCAGAACCTGATCCTGAACCAAATTCAATATACTTGGCTGCTTCACCTAAATCAGTTTTTAATATTCTGTCATTTAAATTTTGTTTATTTTGATCTTTTTCGTGGTCACTTAATGCTCTTTCACCGGCAGTAGTAGCAGTTGTTGAGGCAGTATATCCTTTATCAATTTTATCTTTTCTTTCTTGCAGTTTTGCTCTCTCTGCTTCTAATTGTTGAATAGAAGTTCCACTTTCTATATTTTTGTCTCTCTCATCTTTTGCTATCGTTTCAGCTTCTCTTGCGGCGTTCATTGCTTTTAGTGCTTTATCTCTTTCTGCCTCAGGCGCACCTTTTTTCACAAGATTTTTATAGTTACTTTCTGCTTGTTTTCTACTTTCTTCTGCGGCTTTCAATTTATTGTTTGGTGCCTTAACTCTTTCAATTCTAGCATCCATTTCAGCTAATTGCTTTGCGGCATCAGCCTTCATACCTTCAAGTTGTTTTGGGTTACCAATTAGTAACATCATTTTTTCAAAGCCTTCGGTATACTTACCACCACCAATAATTCTACCAAAATCTGCAATAGCAAACGCAGTTTTCTTAACAGTTTCAACTAATAAATTAAATCCTGTTAATGCAAATGGCATCATTTTTTGAACTACAGTGTCTTTGACAAAACCCATTTCTCGTTCAGCATCAATCATTGTATTTTTTGCATCAATTATCTTATCAGGTTCATTTGCTTTTTCAGCAATAAGTTTTTTAGCATCTTCTTCTGTTTTTATTCCGGCAAGTTTTTCTGTTTCCTGAAATACTCTGCCATTAATACCTGATGCATTTTGTAAATCTTTTGAAACTGATAATACATCTTTATTTTTCTTTGCATAGTTTTGATATGCAACTCCTACTTCTCTAGCAGCCTCGGCTCCAGTCATTGTACCATCTTCAACTGCTTTTGCTATTTGAGCGGCTCTGTCACCCATAACCAGCATCATCTTTTTACCTTCTTCAGTAGTAGCAGTTCCATTTGCAATCCAGTCAGCCATACCCTTATTAAGTTCAGGACTAACTTTATCTAACAATGATAATACAACACCAAAATTATCTGCCGCTTTGCTATTACCACTTTTTATCAATTCTCTCATCTTAATTTGATAAGAAGTATTTGATTTAAGTCCGGCTAATCTAGTTGCTGCCTGATCTCTACTTTCACCGGTTAGCACACTCAATGTAGTTAGTGTGTCTACATAAGATAAGGTACTTTTTCTTAATGCTCTATCATCTTCACCAATTTTCACTCCATACCCAGTTAAATATTTTACACCCTCTGCTTGATATTTCATCAGCATCTCTGGATTTAGACCTTGTTTTAAATACTTTAATTGGTCTTCTCTGTTATCAAAAACTTTTGCTAATCTTTCGGCTGCTTTTCCTGTATTAGGACCTAAATACTTTAATGATTCTCCTACAGAGTTGAAAGACTCCATTAACTTACCAGCTTTATCTATAGGATATCCGGCTGACTTAGCCATATTGACTAGATCAGTAGTAGTCTTGGTAGCAGATATACCTACACCAGACACACTGTCCTGTAGCTTCATTACAGTGTCAACTTGCTTAAACACTCCGCCTACTAATGCATCTGCAATTGAAAGAAGCCCTTCAACCCCTGCAGCTACATTTCTTATTGTGCCGTTTTTTGATGAGCCAAAATGATTAGTTAAACTACTAAAAGACCTTTCTATACTAATATTCCATTTTGATACATCATCTCCGGCAGTTGTTATTGCTTTACTTACACCACCGGTTATACTAGACAAATCCCTAAAGGTAGCCTTACCAAAGTTCTTTAAACGTTTTGCTAGTTTGGCAGTTTCAGCATTTAACTGTTGTGCATTACTACTAAATTCATTTATTTCATTTGACATGATTATCCTCTAGCATGATCTAAAAGTTCAGTTTGTAAATTGTTATTAAGTCTAATTCGTTCTAACAATGTATCTAATTTGTCAGTAACTGATTGTAGGACTCCGGTTGTTTTATTAGTTGATGTGGATCCCCCAAACGTAGATAAAGATTGTTCGTCATCACTACCTTTAAGCATATTCATCATACTAGTCATCATATCAGTTAATTGTGAGGTGTCAGTTAATGGATTATTTTTGTTACCCGTCAAATCTGCTGGCATAGAAGCCATACTCATATCGTTCTTAAACGATACCGGAATAGTATCTCCGCTAGGTAAGGGAACAACTGCAAAGTCTTTACCTTTTGGTAATTGTTTTCTATAGCCGGACATAGGTCCATCAAAAACCCCACCGGTTAGCTTGCTTGAATTATTGCTGGCTCCGTCACCAGTAGTTCCACCAAATTTGAATTCTGGTACAGGGGCGTCTTGATTTACAGTAGACGTTGCACTCTTAGCTTGTTTGGGATTAAGTTTAGTGTTTCTTTTAGATGGTGCAGGTGCGGTTGTATTGTCCGCCTTGGGTGCAGGAAGTGCATCTCCGGATGTTTTGTAAACTGGGAGATTACGTTTTTTTGCTTCCTCTTGCCAAAATGCTGTTTGTTTTTTTAAATCAGCTACTTCTTGGGTTAAACTATCTAGACGAGGAGAGGTGCCGTCTTCATTGACTAGAGGAGCTTTAGATTCTTCGTCTAACAATTTTTGTTTCTTTTCAAGTTGGTCTAAAAATATATACTGTTTTTTCTCAACTTCTTCATCAGGTGTTACAGCCGTTATAAAATCATCAAAGTTTAAACCAAGTTGCTTTGCTAATGGACTTGCCATAAATCCAATTGCTAATTCTCTAATAGCAAGCATCGCTCCCTTAAATGCGTCTATTACCATTGGCAAGGTTAATTTTAAAAGTGTGTCCATCATCTTTGCTAATTGGTCAGTTGTATTTTTTACAGTATTTGAGAAATCAGTATAAGGATCTACTTTCTTCATTTTTTCATCAATAGCAGACTTAGTTGCGTCTAGTTGACCTTCGACCATTTTCTTAGCTGTATTTTCAAGAGTCTTTGTACCAATACCCATTGAATTTCTAAGTTCACCACTTGCCTTTAAGGCCGCGCCCATACTTATAAGAGTAGCTTCACCGCTTTCATTCAATTTATTAATAAATTCTTCTGGACTTAACTTACCGCTCTTAAACTCATTTGTCCAAGTAACAAATGCACCCTGTGTTCTGGTTGACAATGCTTGTGCTTCTGCACTGATAGCCGCACCATTTGCATATACATCTCTAAATGCTTTCTGTGCAGATTCATCTACATTTGAACCAATAAGAGATGACATAGTTTGAACTAACTCTCGCTGTTTCATTCCTGCTTCACTATCACCCAATTGACGTAGTGACATATTAAATGCAAAATCGTCTAAATCTTTTTGGCGTGATTGTTGTAGTGCTTCAGTAGTCTCGCCGGTAATAGCACTTAACACTGATAAGTTTTTTGTATAGTCAGTTGATTGTTTTACTAATGTGTCATCAACTTTTTTTCTACCAAAACCTAATGCACCTTGCTCTTTCATAAAAGAAGCTTGTGCATTTAATAATTTTTCTTGACTAAAACCTAAATTAGCAAATTCGTTACGAGTCTTTTGTTGGTCTGCTAAACTATCAGTATTAAAACTTGCTAACTGTGTGAAAGTTTTAATACCCTCACCTGATGTTGCCCCTAACTTGAGTAAATCACCACCTAAACTTGTGATGGTTTTCACCATCATCTGAGATTGTCCATTGATGGTATTGAACCCCGCATCGTTGAACATTCCCTCAAGTTCAGTTGAAGTGAATTGTGCCGCAGCACCTAAATCACCCAATTTATTGAAGTTACCAACTATCTTATCTACTTGTGATAAATTAGCACCAACTAAAGCAGTAAACGCTTTGACTGCTAAACCAAGAACTACACCCAAAGGACCAAATGCCGCAGTTGCTAGACTTGATAATCCCGATCCGGCAGCTTCTATTGCTCCGTTGTATTTTGATAAACTGTCGTCATTTTGAGTAAGTGCTTTAGAAAAACTTATTGCACTTTGTCCTAATGACCTAAACCCAGCTTCGGCTTGCGCTATAGATGCTGATACAGCAGAGTCTCCACCTCTTATATCCTCAGCTGCCGTACCCATATTGGCAGCGGCACTTTGAGTAGCACTAGACAGAGACCTGGCACTTCTGTCAATCTCTTGTTTAGTATCTTCGTTCAGTCGTCTTGCTTCTTCTTCTGGATTTGTTGCCATGTGTTTTTTGACCAATAAATATATGTAATTGTATTTAGTGTATAAAAACTACCATTTTAGGAGAAATAATGAGTTTAGAAAATAACCCTTTAAAGCAGTATTTCCGTCGCCCGGGAATTTATTTAAAATTACCCAGCGGTGGATTAGGATATGAACCGGGAGTAATTGAATTTCCAGAGACCGGAGACTTGCCTGTGTATCCAATGACTGCGATTGACGAAATCACTAGCAAAACTCCAGATGCGTTGTATAACGGAACTGCTGTAGTAGATATCATTACTAGTTGCATTCCATCAATTAAACAACCATGGAAAGTAACCTCAGTTGATTTAGATGCTATCTTAGTAGCAATTAAAATTGCAACAAATGGTTCTGAAATGGAGATTGAAACTACTTGCAATAAATGTGAGGAAGAATCAAAGTACGGGGTAAACTTAAGTATGGTTTTGAATAATTTCAGACCCGGTGATTATGAAAACGGACTAGTAATAGACCAATTGAAAATAAAGTTTCGCCCACTAACTTACAAAATATTAGCTGGTAGTAGTGTAAAACAATTTGAAATACAAAAAGGTATCATTTACATTAACAGCTTACCTGACGGCTTTGAAAAAGACGAAAAGTCAAATGAATTGTTAAAAACAATAACAGACTCAACAGTTGATGTATTAGTAGATACTATTGATTGTGTGATTACTCCGGAATCAATAGTAAACGATAGAGCATTTATTATGGAATTCATTATGAACACTGATAAGAAAACTTTTGAAGCTATCAGAGACCATAGTGTAAAATTGCGTGAAAGTACACAAACTCAACCATTACACATAACATGTACTCATTGCAATAATGAGTATGACCAAGCATTCACATTGAATGTAAGCGATTTTTTCGCTTAAGGCTTCTATACCTTGACCCCGAAGGTATCGGGAAGCTGATGGATGGTATGGAACGGGATATAAAGGCTATTAAGAAGAACTCTGTACGTATAGCCTGGTATATGCGTGGAGCCTTAACCTATGAGGATGTACTCAATCTCAGTGCTGATGAACTAAAATCGGTTAATGAAATTATTGAAGAAAACTTAGAAACTACTAAGAAAACACAGATGCCGTTCTTCTAATCCATGGTATATCATTTGTTATTATTACGGTAATCACCCTATTCATTAATTGAGAGATGAACGCAGTTCATCTAAGTACTCGCTATCGCTCGTCCTTAATTGTTTACGGTTATCTAGTTTACTAATTGTAATTTGATAATTTGTATTAAGGACTATATTGCCGCTTTGAAGCCATGGTAGTGCTATTCAGCACTACCAATGGTAAAGGTATGTTTGCCATGCCCGTCATCCATAGTCATCTCTTCCCCGGATAATCAACTCTTTTCTGTTATTATTCGCCACCGGTTGCTCTGTAGGGTTTTTGGGACTGTAGTTGAAGCTATTAGGTTCTGCCTAATTCTTCAGCAACGCATGTTACATATTCGCAAGATAAAGTAAAATATGTACTCATTGAAGGTTCGCTTTGACGAGAGCCTTCTCGGTGTTCCGTACCATTACTGATACGCATACTCCAGAATCCGACGGCACAGCACAATCTGTACAATCTCAAGGAGGACTTGCAACCAAGCCTACGATTTTTTAAATGTCAATAGTTAGATTTGACTTTGTGTCTGTGTTTATATTTGACTTTGTGTCTGCTGAATATGTTTGTACTAATTTGGTATTGTGTTTAAAGAATGAATCGAATTCCATGATGTACCAGTCACTAAACTTTTCACTTCCGTAGAAGAAGAAATTGTCAGTGATCCATGTTAGCTTGCATTGCACAGCAACATAACGACCCTTACGATTAAATTTCATAAAAAGAATATTCAAATCGTCTGGATCGGCTACATCAAGTAGTTGTTCTAACCAAGAATCCAATATTTTGTGTTCACCTGATAATAATAAGTGAAAGGGAAAATCAGCATAAAACTTACATTCTACGTTCATCTTCGGAAAGCTTTGTCCGGGCACAATATCACCCTTAAAGCTACGAATCTGACCTTCATGTAGAAACTGAGTTCTGGACTGATTCTTGCCACCAACATAAGCTCCGGAACCAGGAGCTCGAATAAAGCTTTCGCTATATTTTTCGCTTAGATATTTTGCGATTTCTCGCTCAAATCCTGATCCTTTGTTCTTGCTCGGTGATGACATAGACATATACTTATCTCTTATCAGTGACTTTCAAATTTATTCTACGTCTACCGCTGTGCTATATGTAGTAAAGCCGTTTTCTTTGACTACTTTTAAGACACTGGGCACACGCCCTGCTAGTTCTTCACGGTGAGAAACAAGCCAAATAGACTTATGTCGTCTACGTGACATGTCCTTAAGAATAGCAATAGCGTTTTCAACACCCATTGTGTCTAGCCCACTGTCAATCAATTCATCAATGAATAGTGTATTGATAGGTGAATACAAGTTCTCCCAAACATCACGGAATGCAAAACTCAAGCCTAGAATTAGTCGATTACGCTCACCGCGACTTAAGTTATCAAAGTCAAGTTCACGGCCCAATTCAGTAATTTCAACCGTTAAATCATTCTGAAATACTACTTGATGCGGCAATCCAATCTTATCTAAGTAATGTGTTAAACGACTATTCAAGTACGACAAGTTTTGGTCAATAATTTTCTTACGAACAAAACTGTCTTTGCTAGTTAGAATATCTAATAGAAACTTCTGATGTTCCATAGTCTTTGTTAGTTTATTGATAGCATCAAAGTCAATTGCTTGCAACGCATTTGATTCCATTTCAACTACTTGTTCAGCATATGGATCAGTCTCTGCTGCCTTACTCTCAATATTCTGCAACAACCCAGATACTTTACTACGATGTTCAATTGCTTGAGTTTCAGTATCATAATGAGTAACTGGCATGGGACCTACTTCAACTGATGTAAGTTCTGTTAGTTGTTCAGCATATGGATCAACTTCTTTTTCTTTTTCAAGTATCTTTGTGCGAATGTTTTCTGCATCACTACCATGACGGATTGCTTCAGCTTCTGTTTTATAATGTGTCTTTGGCTTGTCACCTAACACAACGTCTTTGTCGTTTAATTCTTTTATTTGATTAACTAAAGAGGCAACATGATTTTGTGCATCTGCAAGCATCTTTTCTTTATCTTCTAAGACTTTTGTATGTTGCTCATCATGGAAATCTTGCCCACAGGCATAGCATTGATGTGCTAATAATTTTATAATTTCAACGTTTAGCTTATCTATTAGTTTTTTTTCTTTGTCAATGTCTTTGTTTAGCCGAGCAATATCTTTATCTCGGTCTTCAATTTCTTTTGACTTAATACTATATTCAGCTAATGATCTATGTGCTAGAATTTCTTGAACAATATCAATCCTAGATAACTTCTCACCGCTAGCCAGTAAATCATTGATATCCTTGTCTTGTTTTTGTTTCCACGCAGTTTGGCGAGCCAACAATGAATCACGTGTATCTTTTTGTTTTTTCTTGACATTATAAATGGCTAAGTCTTTGTGTGCCAATAACTCTTTATCAATGTCAATCTGTCCTAATTCATCATATTGTGCAACTAGGTAAGCTAAGTCACTATCATGTTTCTTTTGCCAAAGTCCTTGTCTTCGGATCAAACTTTCAATCTGTTCTTTAATACGCTTGTTGGCTTCTTCAATAGCTTTGACTTTATATTCTTCGCTTTGTATTCCGTCTTTAGTTTCTTTTAACAATACTTTGATTGTTTCTGCTTTTTCGGATAATAAAGTAATACCCAACAACTGTTCAATGATTTCACGTTGTTCGTTTGATTTTAATGCTAGGAACGGCTCACTATATGTATTCAATGCAACAATATGACGGAACATACTACTAGACATACATAGTACTTTTTCAATTGCTACTTGTGTTTCTTTGTTCTCGCCCTGTGCATCATCCGTACCTTTTTGTAAATCATTGTTTACATAAAATCGTAATAGATTTGGCTTACGACCACGCTCAATCTTATAGTCAATGCCACCAACACTGAATTCAAGTGTAACTAACATACCCTTTCCATTTGTACGATTAACTAAATTATCTTTTCTGATTGAGTTAATGGGCACACCGAATAATGCATAGCTTAGACCCTGAATAAGACTAGTCTTACCTGTACCATTACGAGCACCGTCACCACCCAAGTCTAAGTTCTCACCTAGAATAAGTGTTAAGTCTTGGCGGTTAAAGTCAACTGCTTGTGTGACTTGTCCGATTGATAGAAAGTTCCGTAATGTAATGTTCTTTAATAATATCATTTTAATTTTCTAAAAAAACTATCTTTGGATGATTTCTCTTCCCTCAATGTTCGTTCTATTATACCTTCTAATTTCAGCTTAACTTTAATCAAACTTTTTTGTTCACGCAAACTACCTATATAGGAATGAGTATGAGTTAATTCAGATAAAGCAATACCCAAATGCTTGTTTACTTTAATCAATGATTCTAATTCTCTAACTTCTCTGGGTATCTTCATAGGTTATTGTAAATCTCTAATAGGATTCGTTTGTCAAATGTATTTGATTCAATGCCGTTAATCTGGTCAATGACGATTTGATCTACACTTTCAAACTTAAGACCATCAAAGCCTTGATTTTCTGTCTGTTCGACCTTCATAGGTATCAATGTCATTTCACGTAGTTTATGTTCTGGTATCATGGTTTCACGTATGAAATTTGCCTCTTCATAGCTAATATCAATGTCAAGATGTACTCTAACATGACTATCAATTAATAGCAACCCCTCAGGGTTTTCTAAGATATCGCTGAGTTTGTGTACTCTAAATATGGGTTGTCTTGGCCAGCTATGAAATACTGGTTCAACCCCCCATTCTAATATCATCATACCACGTGCATCATCACCTGCATCAGCATAGTTATGTGGGAAAGCATTACCGATATACCAAATATTTTTCTTTGCTTGTCGTTTATGAAAATGCCCACTGAATACTGTATCAAAGCCAGTAAAATGTTCACTACTAATCTCACCGTGATCGGGCATCTCTACCATAGCATTCATAAAGAAACTTGGTAATTCAAAATGACCAAACATATATTTGCCAGATAACTTTTGTACTTTCTTATAATCATCTTGTACAAGCCAGGGCGCAATAACAACATCACCCCGACTGAACCAATCGTTAACGATTGTCACGTTAGGTAAATGCCTAGCCCATTCAACGCTGTGAATATCTCGCTTGTCTCTATAGTAAAGGTCGTGATTGCCGGGTATAAAGAATACTTGGTCAAATGAAGCACTTAATTTCTCAAGTGCTTGTAGACCAAAAGTTAACGTATGAATATTAATACTAGCACGGTGATGGTTATAATCACCCAAGAAGAAACAGGTTTCACAACCCTCTTCTTTTGCTTTTTTAATAAACCAGTCTACGAAATTAGCACAGTCTTGGTTGTGCTGTAAACTGTTGCTCTTAAGGCCGAAATGGATATCGGTAAATACTGCGGCTTTTTTGAAAAGGTTAGTCATCTCTTAATTATATAGGAGTTGGTGCTACAAAGCAACACCAACGGTTAAAATTATTCTTCGTAAACAGTAGAACTAGTTCCAAGACCCTGGCGTGACCAGCTTGGATTAAGCCCATTCATCTCTAAAATATCATCACGTATATTTTGATTTCGTTTTTCGGAATTTAATACACGACAAAAACTATTAGTAATAGCCGCAGTGTAATAAGCGAATGGGTTAGCAGATTTGGCTTCATTGAAACGTAAGCCAACATATGTAAGTTGTAGAATAGCCGAGTTACGCATCTCATCGTTGTATGTGTACCCGCGCCAATTAAATTTCATTGCATATTTTTCACATAGCATGATGTACATACGGGCAAGTTTATTAGTAATGTTTCCTTGATCCTTACCAAACTCACCATTTTCTAAATCACCTTTCCAATGACTCTTTCCGATAACTTTAAAAGTATTTGTACTATCTAAACGATAGTGCTGAAAGGGCGGGAAGTTGACTTTGACATGTACCATGTCGTCAACTTCTTTAGCGGTAGTAGGATCTTCTAAATCAGCAAAAATTTCGTCCGCATCACCCTCAAATTCAAAGATATCTTTAGCAGTTTTCTTTTTATCTACCTTGCGAGGTTGTTTGGGTGCGACCGGAATATGATCCCAAGTCATTACACGAAATACTAAGTCTGTTGTAGGAATAGACATTGGGTCAGTCGTACCCTTAGTAAGCCCTTGTTCAATGTCTAGCCTCTCAGCCCTAGTTTCACGTGCTAACTGAATGTTCTCTGGTTTGTATGCGTATTCTAGGCTTTGAGGAATACTAGACTGGGGCATATCCACAATAAAATCATATCTATGATCCGCTTCTGCTAGAAATGTGCAATATGAGTTTTTGCTACTGTGAATCTCTTTTAAAATGTCCTTGTTATTTAAATAATTTACGGGTTTTTTTGTTATGATTGTCATAAGTGGTTGAAGTTTCCTTGATAGTATTATATCAGGTTTGTAGTCAAAAAGCAACTATTTTTATTAATAAAAGGTAAAAATAGCACTTTTTAGTAGCGATAAATATATTTAGCAAAGGTTTAATCATGGCATATTCTATCGCACCACCTGTTGATCCGGGACAAGAAGCACTAGCACAAACACAGGCTAGCGTTCTCAATGCAGTAACCACTAATCCAGTGTCAGTTCCTGCGCCTATATCAGACACTGCGGCAAAGATTGGCATATTTTCTACCCCGACATACCCCGAACCTCCTATTGTTTCAACTCCAGCAAATCCAGGAACACCGGCGGCGGGTATTGCATTTAATCAAGGAGGGCTAGGATCCAGAGCAACCACTGAGGTACCTGGATTAACTACAGAACAGCTAGCACCCGGTGATACTGCTAGTGTTAATAATTTAAGTTCAGGGTATTATCAAGCAGGGGCTACTAGTGCAAGCACTGCTACTAATAACACTCCGATAATTCCAGCAACTCCTGCTAGTACTGATTGGAGAGTTAAACTAACATTAGCCGATAGTGCTTATTTCTTCTACATGGATCCTGAACCGGGAATTCTTGCACCATTAAAAGAAACTAAGGGCGTGATTTTTCCATACACACCTAGCATTAATATGAGTTATGCTGCCAACTATGATCCCATTGACATTACACATAACAATTATAAAATCTTTCAATACAAGAATAGTAATGTTGGCGATATCTCAATTACTGCTGAATTTACAGCACAAGACACGGCTGAAGCAAATTATCTATTAGCAGTAATTCACTTCTTTAGATCCGCTACAAAAATGTTTTATGGTCAAGATACTAATCCGCCTAACGGAACTCCCCCGCCAATGTTATACTTAAGTGGTTACGGCCAGTTTCAATTTGATAAACATCCGGTAGTTATATCAAGTTTTAGCTATCAACTACCACAAGACGTAGACTACATCAAAGCCGGAGTACTATCAAGTCAGAAACCAAATGCGGCACCGGGTAAAACAGAAGATACCCCTGCACCCCCGCAAAATATATTTCAGAAAGCAAAATCATTTCTTAGTTCAATGTTAAGACTAGAAGGTTCTAATTTGAATAAAGGTGCAGTTGTTAACAACCCTAAATTCAAATCAAATCAAATAGCAACACCCACATATGTTCCTACTAAAATTAGTCTTACAATAACATTATTACCAATGGTATCACGTGGAGATATGAGTAAACGTTTCAATTTAAAAGACTACGCAAATGGAAAATTATACAGTGGTACTGCTTCAAAACATAAAGGAATTTGGTAATGGCTTTATATAATGCAAACAGTCCTTACTACAACACGGATGTTGTTAACGGACAATTCTTAGACATAATGATTGATAGGCCTATCGTTAAAGATCCATTAGACATATACTGGCAAATCACACAAACCTATTCAATGCGACCCGACTTACTTGCATATGACTTATATAATGATGGCGGGTTGTGGTGGGTGTTTGCACAACGCAATCCAAATCGTATTAAAGATCCGTTGTTTGATTTTGTCGCTGGTACGTATATTTTTCTGCCACAATTAACAAATTTAAAAACTGCGTTAGGACTATAAGATGGCTGCACAAGACTCAGTAAGTCAATTCAGACAATTTAGTGACAATTTAAAAAGTACAACCGCCGGATTTCAAAGCGAATTTGACGCCATAGATCCTAAATCACCTAATGCTGTTGAACAATATACTGCGTTAAAAGAGAAAAGAGATTCTTTTGCTCAAACATATAATGCACAAAAAGATAGTATGCAGTTAAATGCAGTAAATGCAGTGAATGCAATGTCACCTAGTCCAGAGAATACTGCATTGATGGCGGAAATAAAAAGTATACAGGCGGATTTAAAGACTAATACTGATGAAGCATTATCAATAAAAGAAAAAATAAATGTTGCAGTAACCACAGCTAAAGCCGACGCCGCAAAAGCAGCAGATGAAAAGGCAAAAGAAGCAGAGGCTAATGCACCCCAAGACAAATTACCACCGAGCGCCGGTGACGATGCTGCCAAAACTACTACCCCCGAAAATAATAAAACTGCGGGAGATGTTGATGTAAAATCAACATCAAATAATACATCACAAAAGGCAGCACCCGGAGCAAGACCACACAATCCATTATCAATGTTTAGTAGCTATACATATCATATCACATTGTATATGATTACTCCTTATTCATATAATAAATTTATTGAACAAGGTAATAAAGGTATATCTCCTAAAGATATGTTTGTTGTTGCCGAATCAGGCGGTACAAATGTAAATGGTAAAAATCAGCGGCTATTTGATTTAGATTTTTATATTGACGACTTTAGCTTTCAAACTTATTTGAGTACAAATACAACCAAAGGTGCAAGTGTTGACTCACTGTCGTTTAGTTTTAAAATTTATGAACCTTTTGGGTTTAGTTTTATGTCTGCATTGAAAGCCGCAGCCTTAAAGGTAGTAGGTAAGAGTGATTTGCCTGGACATGATAAAGCAAAGCATCATTTGCAACAATTATACATGATTGGCATCAAGTTTTATGGGTATGATGCTGACGGTAATTTAGTAACAGATGATACGACAAATCAACTTATACCAAATACGGATAATGGTAGTTCAAATGATAAGTTTGCAGACAACGGGGTATTTGCTAGATACTTTCCTATTAACATTACTGAAATGCAATTTAAATTAGATGGTAAGGCAACTGTTTATAACTTTAAAGCAATTAATGTATCAATTAATACAGGTACCGGTGTTAAACATAATCAAATTAAAACGAGTCAGAGCCTGACAGGTAAAACAGTTGAAGAATTACTATCTACCGGCGATAACAGTTTAGAAAAATTGTTGAATAAAATACAAGAAGACCTATTAAAGTCAGAAGCTATTGCTATTAAAAATATATTTAAAATAAAATTTAAAAATAGTGAAACTGGAAAAATAAAAGATTCAATATTGACTACTGGAAACGCATCCGATAGAAATAAATCAACAATGAGCGGGAATGCAAAAGTTACAGATTCATCTAAAGCAAATGATAAGACAGCACAATCTGCTAAACCAGATAACAATACTCGCACATTTGAAATTCCCGCAGGAACATCTATTACACAAGTAATAGAAAGAGTTATTGCACAAAGCTCATATATTACTGATGCACTAAGTGCAAAAGGCAATGAAGATATGTCAAATTGGAGCGATGAGGCAAAGGCGATTGATAGAACAAGACTTCAGTGGTTTGTAATTACCCCAATTTGTAAAATGCTAGCGTTTGATCCTATTGTAAATGATTTTGCATATGAAATTACGTACCTGATTAACGAATATAAAATTCCAAAAGTTAGGTCGGCTTATGTATCTGAACCAACACCCTATTACGGGGCACACAAAATTTATGAATATTGGTTTACTGGTAAGAACAGTGAAGTAATAAGTTACGAACAAAAATACAATGGTTTATTCTATATGGATGCATTGGACAATCCTGAACCAGGGAAACCCTTTCCTAACTCAAGCGGTCTGACTATACCAATCAAACCTGGCTCAAAACAAAATGCAGATGATTCTGGGTTGTTTGATAAAGCCGGGCAAGTTATAGCAAGTGTACGTACCAGTTTGTATAGTGCAGGAGATCAAGCAATGGCAACTATACAAATATTAGGTGATCCTGATTTTATTTGCACTACTGTAGGAATGAATTATGGAGTATATGACGAATACTATGGACCTGATAAGTCAGTCGATCCACACGCTGGTCAAGTTTTTATACAAATTGTATTCAATGAGGGTGTTGATTATGACCACGACCAGGGTTTAATGAATATTAAAACTAATATACAGTTATATGATTATCCTAAGTATCTTAAGGACACAAAAGGTATAATTTATTCTGCTACCGATGTTGTATCTACTTTTTCAAAAGGTAGATTCACACAAGAATTGCATTTAGTAATGTATAGTCCTCCGGCAGATCCTCCCGATACTAAAGCTGAAAATACTAGAGAAACTGATTCATTAGCATCACGATATCCTGCACCAAAAGGATTAACTTCGGATGAAGCAGCCAAGAGTAGTGAACCTAAAACCCAACCTGCATCAGCTATCGGTGGTTCACAATCTTATTCTGCTGATTTGAATTCAACCAACAACAGTATGTTAAATGCAATGACAGGTGGCAGAGTTAAAGTTGCAAGTGAAACAAATTTATCTAGCACAAACATTCAGAATTCAGTTCAAGGTCCCAATGATGATAACCCTGGTGTAACAGTGACAACAAATGTAAAATCTGAAGGTAGACCTAGATTATATGGAACATAACAAATGAGTGAAAATGTAACTAAAGTATCAGGCACAACAGCAGCCAATAAACCAGACGCCGGTGGTAAGATAAGTGTTAACTATCCGGTTAAGGGTTTAGTTAAAAATACAATTGACGCTAATCGATCAGGTAGAATTCAAGTATACGTAGCTGATTTTGGTGGTACTGAAGATGACGATAAAAGTTGGACGACAGTTCAGTATATGAGTCCTTTCTTTGGAATGACTCCGGGTGATAATGCTCCTGGAAGTAACAATGACGGCACATTTAAAACCAATCATCACAGTTATGGGCTTTGGGCTACACCACCTGATATAGGTAGTGAGGTCATTTGTATTTTCTTAAACGGTAAGAAAGATTTTGGATACTACATAGGTGGTATACCAAAAACAGGATCGCATCATATGGTTCCTGGTATAGGTTCTTCTACCAAGATAACTGCTAGCGAAAATGAAGCAGACAGTTACGGTGGTGCAACTGTATTGCCGGTAGTTGAGTGGAATGATATTGGTAAAGAAAAGGTAAGCGATTTTATTGAAGTACCGAGGCCAGTTCATAGCGCACTTGCTGGGCAACTACATCAACAAGGATTATTGCGTGATCCGATTAGAGGAGCAATATCAAGTTCTAGTATGCGTGAATCACCGTCACGTGTATTTGGTATATCTACTCCCGGAAGACCTATTTATAAAGGTGGGTTAGGTGATGGATCAAATGATACTGCTATTGCTCAAGGGTTGTCAGGTGAGTCTGATTCAAAATTAAAGATTACTTCACGTAGAGGTGGACATAGTTTTGTAATGGATGACGGTGACGTTCAAGGACAAAATCAATTAGTAAGATTACGCACAAGTTCTGGTCATCAAATTACTATGAGTGATGATGGACAAACATTGTTTATAGTACATGCTAGTGGACAAAGTTATGTTGAGTTGGGCAAAGAAGGTACAGTTGACATATATGCAATGAATAGTTTTAATGTTCGTTCACAGGGTGACATTAATCTTCATGCAGATAATAATGTTAATATACATGCTGAAAAGAAATTAAACATTTATTCAGAAGAAATCAATATACAAAGTGATAAGAAAACTAATTTAAGAGTAGGAGATGATTTTACTCAGCATACAGTTGGCAATAATACACTTAAAGTTGACAAGGGTATGAGTGCAAAATCAAGCGATGCCGCAAGTTTTGTATCAGGATCAGCTACCTACATTAATGGTAGTGTAGTAAATTTAAATTCCGGTTCATCATCATTAAACCCAGAAAAAATAAAATCATACAATAAAACAACGCACATTGATACACTATTTGATAGTGTAAAAGGTTGGATAGCAACACCGGGTAAATTATCTAGTATCGTTAATCGTGCACCGGCGCATTCGCCGTGGGTAAATTCTAACATGGGTGTGGACGTTGAAATTAAAACATCGGCAGATGATGCATTGCCTAAACCAGCCCCTAAAGCAGTTCAAGCAGTAAATAACTCAGCACCAGACTCACCTAAGAATCCTACAACACCTCCAGTTGTTGCAACAGTTCCACCTGCACAACCAGTAGGTAATATGGATAAGAGTACAACACAGTCAGTTGTTTCTCAACAAGCAGTATCAGCAGCAACAAATCCAGCAACAACAACTGCTGTGGCAAACGGATCAGGTGTAGTAGATTTAAATGGAACAAAACAAGCAGTGCTTGGTAAACTAGCGCAGACACCTGCTCAACTAGAACAAGCCGGAGTACTTAAGCCCGGCAGTGCCGCACTAGCAGATTCTTTGGTAGCAAAAGGTAAATCACTAAATGAAGCATTACCAAGCAATTTGTTTACTGGTCAAGGTGGTGTTAATAGTGTATCTGATTTTGTAAACAATCCCGGTGCACAAGTAGGAACTGCATCTACACTAATGCAACAAGGGTATAATGGATTAAAATCTGCCGGAGTTATTAATGGTAATGAAAGTGCAGGAAGTATTAGTGGCTTGGTATCAAGTGCGGCAACAAATGGCGTGGCTGCAACTACTGCGTTTGTAAAAGGTGTAGGTGGTAATCTACCTAGCACATCAGGTTCTGGTGCAATAAACCCACTAAGTGGAGTAGGATCAAAAGTTGGTGCAAGTATAAGTGAGGGTAACTTTGCCGCATCTATGGGACAAAAATCAGCAGGGTCATTGGGAGATTCAATTAAAGCAGGAGTGACTTCAGCAGTAGATAGTGCAAAGTCAGCAGCCGCAAAAGGATTCGATGCAGTTAAATCAGTATTCAAAAAATTAGAAGCTAATAAACCAGTCAATCTAACAGTAGCGGCATCAGAAAGCGATCCAAGCTATAAACCACCCGCGTCTATTAAAGAAGCCGCTACTGCATTAAAAGATAAATTAAGTGGGTCTCCGGATTTAAAAACAATGGCAGCCTCAGTTAGCCCTTCTTCAGGTAGTCCCTTAGCCGGCATAAAATCTGCAATCCCTTCTGCTAGTTCATTGCTACCTTCATCAAGTTCAACTACTGCCGGCGTTGCATCTATGACAGCCGCAGCTTCAAAATTAGGTATAACTATTCCGGGAGCATCTGACATTGCTGGCTTAACCGATAACTTAAAATCATTGCCTAGTGGTGCCCCCGATTTGTCGTCACTTACTGGATTACCTAAACCAACTTCATTGCCAAGTACCTTACCTCAGAATCCATTAGCAGGAGTTAATACTAAGCCGAAAATACCAACCGGAACAACTGCCGCTAGTGTGGTACCTCCTGGAATGGGATTGGGTGCATTTAAAGACGGACTAGCATCACTTGGATCATTTGTAAACAAAGCAAACGCAGGAACGTCTAAACCTAACTTAGATGCAATACCAAAAGGCGGAGAAGGGTCTACGATATTACCTACATTTGCAGTAGATACAATAGATAGAACAAGCATGAATTCTGCGGCTGCTTCATTGTTGGGTCCTGGAATTGCATTACCTATTACGTCAGGTGGCGCATTGAATGTTCAACCATTGAGCCCAGATGCAACTAAGAAATACGATACACTCAAAAAAGAATTAGATGAGTTAGATAAAAATAAAAAATGGGATTTGCAGACAGAAAAGAACAAAGCAGACAAAAAATACGGTTCTGATAGTAGTGAATTTAAGACTGCCCTACAGAATTATAAAGATTGTTTAATACGTATTGAAGAAATACGAAAAGAAATGTATGACCTAACAAAGGGATAAAAATGACAATATACAAAGGTTTCTCTACACAAAACGTTAATGCTTCCCGCTCAATTAACATTCCTACTGGACTAGTTGACTATACTACTAATGCTGGCCGGTCAACAGTATCATCAACTAAATATTCAGTCGTTGATGATGAGGCTGTTATATTGAATTTCTTAAATGCACTTAATATTCCGCAAGGTTCTAAACCCGGTAAACCGTCATATGGCACTAATCTATGGAACTTTATTTTTGAACCAAATGACCATGAAACTACTACTCAATTAAAAGAAGAATTAATTCGTGTAGCTAGATTAGATCCTAGAATTATTCTTAATAACGTGACAATATATGCTAAAGAAAATGGAATTGTGGCGTCAATTGAATTGGCGGTGAGCCCGGCAAATCAAGTAAGAGACATTGCCATTCTGTTCAACCAAGAAACAAATACTGCATCATTGTCTTAAAAACCGGTATTTTTACAACGATAAATATATTAAAGAGATACTACTTATATGGCCACAAGTTCTAGACAATCAACAATATTTGGTTCCAATGACTGGAAAACTATCTATAAAACCTTTAGTCAGGCTGATTTCCAAAGCTATGACTATGAAACCCTACGTAAAACTTTCGTAGATTATCTAAAAACCTACTACCCTGAGACATTCAATGATTATGTTGAATCTAGTGAGTATATTGCATTACTAGACTTGATTGCATTTATGGGTCAAGGCTTGAGTTTCCGTGATGATTTGAATACCCGTGAAAACTTTATTGATACAGCAGAACGCCGTGATAGCGTTATCAAATTAGCTAATTTAGTTGGATATAGCCCAAAGCGTAATCTATCTGCCCAAGGTTTTCTAAAAGTTGTTAGTTTAGCAACAACAGAAAACATTAATGATATTAATGGTATTAATCTTAGCGGTACAACCGTACTATGGAATGACCCGTCAAATGGTAATTGGCAAGAACAATTTAATACGATATTGAACGCGGCACTAGTTACTTCACAGCGCATTGGACGCCCCGGTAATACGCAAACAGTATTGGGCGTTAAAACAAGCGAGTATAGTTTAAAGATTCCCACTAATGCATTACCTGCGATTGGGTTTACACAAAATATTAATGGCACTGCAATGAATTTTGAGTTAATCAGTTCAAGTAGTGCAGGTCAAGAATATGTATATGAAATGTCTCCTAAAGCAAATGGAATATTTAACATGTTGTACAGAAATGATAACTTGGGTTATGGAAGTGCAAACACAGGCTTCTTCATGTACTTTAAGCAAGGCACATTAAAAAGTCAATCTTTTTCATTGACACAAAAAATATCCAACCAAGTAGTAGACATTAACACTGAAGGTATTAATGATACTGACACTTGGTTGTTCAAAGTTGACCCTGTAACAGGGGCATTAACAGAATGGATTCAGGTAGATAGTATATACAATAACGCATTAAAGGAAATGAATCTGTTTTCAGTTGATTCACGTTTCAATGACCAAGTTAGTTATGTATTTGGTGACGGCGTATTTGGTGAAATCCCAATTGGTAATTTCAGAGCATACTATAGAACTGGTAATTCATTACAATATAACATTGATCCAAGTGACATTCAGGGAACTACTGTTTCATTTAGCTATGTTAGTAAAACTGCTAGAGTTGAAACACTCACCATCACGTTACAATTGACACAACCAGTAACTAATGCACAAGCACGTGAAAGCATTGCTGATATTAAGCTACGTGCCCCGACAAGATTTTATTCTCAGAATCGTATGGTTAATGGTGAAGATTATAATGTATTTCCAAAGACATTATACAGTAGTGTATTAAAAAGCAAAGCATTAAATCGCAGTAGCATTGGCACATCACGTAATTTTGACTTGCTTGACCCAACTGCAAAATACTCAAGTGTAAATTCATTTGCAGAAGATGGCGCATTATATTTTAAACAAAATGATGAATTTCAACCTCTTAATTTAGATAGAGGCACTACTAGTGTTATTAGTTTCTTAACTAATAAGTTATTATCTATCTTATCTAGTCGTAGAATGCAACAATACTATGTTATCAATGCATCTAGGTATACAGTAACTGACGTTTCTTGGAAGCAAACGTCTTTTAATTCTACTAATATTACTGGTTATTTCAAATTGGTCAGTATAGGCACTGCTATTCCTGTGGGTATCTATAGCGGAACTAATATGAAGTATGCAACAACCGGAGCATTGATTAAGTTTGTTGCACCCGGGGGTTTTGTATTTCAAAACAATAGACTAGTACCAAAGTTACCTGGACCCGGTGACTTAACTTATATATGGACATCAATTGTTAATGTTATTGATGATGGATACAACGGCGGCGTTGGTAATTTGTACAATGGATTAGGTCCTGTGACACTAAGTCACAATATACCAACCGGCGCACTAGTATCAATTATTATTCCGGTATTTGATAATATCGTCCCCAGCGCAATAATTCAAAATGCTATTGCTCGCTGTATTAATAATCAAAGCTTCTCTTTGAACTATGATAACTCATTATCAATATCAGACACAAGACGTTGGTCTATTTCTGATTATAATGCAACTACCTTTTTGGTTAATTTCAAAAGTATAGGAGATGGAATATATTCAGTGACTAACAAAGCGTTAGCATATTATTTTGGTAGTGCTAATGATACACGTTTTTCGTTTGACAGAAGTAAAATCATTTATGATCCGTTGTCAGGGAAGTCATTATATGACACGGTTAAAGTCTTAAAAACAAACTCATTGCCCGGATCAAATGCAAACTTTGGGGATGACGTTACATTAGCAGTAGTAGGTCAACCAGTAGAAGCCGATGGTTATGTTGATGATTACTCAATTGAAGTAAGTGTTATTGATCCTGCTAACAATAAGATTATTAGCAATCCAGATTTCTTTAATTATGTTACTGGTTATGGTCAAGGACTAAAAAATTATGTGTTTGTTGAAAAGATTATAGACAGTAATTTATTAAACAAATTTAGAATTATCCCAAGCACTGAGATTGTAACTATATTTAATAATGTAGTGCAAATTCAATCTATAAAATACGAATATCCACTTGGGCAGAAATTCTATGCAACTGATGACAAAGTATTTTATCAATCAGTCAATGACGCAACTTCTGCAAATATATTAAAATTAAATGTGCTAACAAACATTAGCACATATTCAGGGCGTCAGGGCTTGTACTTTCAATACAAACACAATAGTAGTAATACTGGTAGAATCAATCCAGCTACTACAAACATTATTGATATGTATCTAGTTACACAATCATATTATACACAGTATCGTCAATGGATTACTGATACAACAAATAAAGTACTCGAACCAACTATGCCCACTATTAATGAGTTATCACAATCTTATGGTAAGATTGAAGATTATAAAATGTTAAGTGACAGTGTTATTTTAAACAGCGTAAAATTTAAACCATTGTTTGGAATGAAAGCAGACCCGCAATTACAAGCTACTATTAAGGTTATCAAAGCAAGTAAAACCACAGCAAGTGAAAGTGAAATAAGTATTGCTGTAGTGAATGCAATTAACAACTATTTTGATATAAGTAATTGGGATTTTGGCGACACGTTTTATTTCAGTGAACTAAGTGCATATTTGCATAGTGAATTGGGTGACTTAATTGGATCAGCCATATTAATTCCAAAAGACTCAACATTAAAATTTGGAGATTTATATGAAATTCGTAGCGCACCAAATGAAATATTTGTAAGTGCTTTACAAGTATCAGATATACAGGTAATAACATCGTTGACAGCAAATGAATTTCAAACAATTAGCGGATAATAATAATGGCAAATAGAGTTAGAACAATTGATTTTCTTCCTGAGATTTTTAGAACAGAAACTAATAATCAATTCTTGGGTGCTACCCTAGACCAACTAGTTACACCTCCTAAATTAGATAAAATTGAAGGATATATTGGTCGTAAATTCGAATATGGATTAACTGCTAGTGATAGTTATATTGTTGAACCTAGTAAAATTAGACAAGACTATCAGTTTGAACCAGGTGTAATATTTACTAAAACTAATACTAGTACTGCGGTTGATTTTTTAACATACCCCGGATTAGTTGACGCACTTGTATCTGAAAATGGATCAGTAATTAATCATTCTAAACTATTTGCAAATCAATTCTATTCATGGGATAGTTTTGTAGATTTAGATAAACTTGTTAACTTCAGTCAATACTATTGGTTGCCTGATGGTCCTGATGTTGTGGATGTAAAAACTAGTTTATTGTATAACAAATTAGATTATGTTGTTACTAATCAGTCAATAGACTATTCTATTTCTGCCAATGACATTAGTTTGGGTAAGAATCCAATAATAACATTACTACGTGGTGGCACCTACACATTTAATGTATCACAACCAAATAAGTTTTATATTCAAACTAGTCCTGGAACTTCAGGTAAAAATCCATCACGTGTTAACTTAACTAGCAGAGAGATTTATGGATTGGATAATAACGGCATTGATGCTGGTTTTATGACGTTTACTGTCCCTTATGCAACTGACCAAGATAATATCAAATATCCCGGTAATAATCCAGTTGACATTGTGTGTACTTTACCTTTCGAAAAAGTACACGGTATGCCATTGAGTAAACTTAAAGAAATTGATGGAATTAATTCATTGCGTAACAGAACATTAATGTTTTATGGATTTAAACCGGGAACAACTGCTAAACTTACTAACTTCTATGACAACGTAGCATTTGATGATGTTACCTATGACGGCGGTGATACTACAGTAATTACAAATAATTTCTATAAAATTAATTATGTTAGTGAAGACGACGGTGACCCCGTAATTATATTGACTGAACAGAAGGTTATTCCAACTAATCAAAAAATTACTGCAATATTTGGTGAAACTTTTATTAGCAGAGACTTTGTAAAAAATCAATTAGGTGAAATACTTCAATTAGCACAAATCACGGCTGATTTAGATACACTATATTATCAGGACGCAGTTGATCCATTAAAGACCGGACTTATAAAGTTAGTAGAAGATAATGCATCACATAAAATCAATGTTGAAGCTGAAATTCTAGGGAAGAAAACTTATAAAAGTCCGTTTGGTGTTGTGTTTACAAACGGAATGAAGATTAATTTTGTGGGCTCAATATTTCCGGAATCATATAAAGATAAAAAATACTATGTAGAAGGTGTTGGAACTGGAATAGAATTAGTACCTGAAACTGATGTATTGGTTCCAGAAACCTTCAGTCAGATTGTTTATAAATCATATGATAATGAAGGATTTGATACATCAACATTCAGTGAACGATTGAATGTCCCTGTAGTTAAAGATTACATTACTATTAGTAGAAATGCAAAAAATAGAAATGCATGGAGTCGTAGTAATCGTTGGTTTCATATTAATGTATTGAAAGCTACTGCTTTATATTCAAGTGGCAAGATATCTAACGCCGCATTGAACAACGCAGATAACCGTGCCAAAAGACCAATCATTGAATTTTATCCAAATTTAAAATTGTTTAATAGTGGGACTATGCATAAAACATTTGTTGATTTTATTGATACTACAACCACTAATGCTAATACTCAAGTATCAGGACAAACATCTTACATACCCGATGGTAGCTTACCGCTATTTGATGGTGCAACAATTGTTTTTACTGCTGATAATGATGTTGAAGTGCGAAATAAAATATTTACTGTAAGATTTCGATCAATTACTGGATCTGGTTCACCGATAATTACATTAACTAATGCAAATAAAGATGTAATTGTTGCAAATGAACAAGTAGTTTCAAAACGTGGAACTAATAACGTTGGCAAAACATATTATTTTAACGGGTCAAATTGGTCGTACTCACAAGCAAAAACATTAATAAATCAACCTCCTATATTCGATGTGTTTGATATTAATGGTGTAAGTTTTAGCAATCAATCATATTATCAAGGTAGTGATTTTAAGGGAACTAAATTATTTTCATATGCTATTGGTACCGGTACTGATGATATTATATTGGGGTTTCCAATAAAGTATAGTTCAGTAGCTAATATTGGCGATATTAATTTTAATATTGATTTTAACAGTGATTCGTTTAATTTTATTAAAAATTTTGTTTCTACTACATATAATATTACCGATGGATATGTTCATAACTATACTTCACTTACTGCCTACAATAGAAAAATAGGTTGGGAAACTGCGATTGGTGAAAGTTTTCAGTATCAAGCATTTGAATTTGAATATACCATTGGTAAATCTTTTTCAACATTAAAATTTAATATATTGCCGGTAACTTCAAGTCCTTGGCCAACAGTCAAAGTTTATTTTGATAGTACGGAACTCACTTCATCACAATTTACAGTTAAAACATCAACTACGTTAAATCAAACAACTGTTACTTTATTATTTCCACCAGTAGTTAATACAATGATGCAAGTGTTGATATACAGTAATGATCCACTTGATTCAAAAGCATATTTTACTATACCAAGTAACTTATCTAATAACCCGTTCAATGTTGATATCCCTGAATTAAGTTTAGGTGATTTGCGTGGACATTACCAAAGCATTTACAATAACAGTAGAAAAATTACCGGTGATGTGTTTGGGGCAAATAACTTTAGAGATGTTGGAAATTTAATTCCGTATTCTACTAAAATAATCAGAAACAGTGCGCCAATGGTAAAATTGGCAGCATTCATGCGCCATCCAGAATACAATTTAATAGATTCATTGTCATTTAACGCACAAGAATATGTTAAGTTTAAACAATTGATGTTATCAACTGTTGACCAATCAGAATATTTCCCAACAATGTCCGGTGGACAGATGTTAGATGATGTATTGCAACAGATTGCTTCATATAAACAAGAAAGTGATAGTTTCTTTTGGTCAGATATGTTACCTGCGAGAGCACCATATATCTCTAAAATTTATACATTCAATGCATTTATTGATACAAGCTTCTTCCCATTAAGCAAGATATATGATTTTAAAAATGCAAACTATAATTCAATTTTAGTTTATAGTAAGAATACTGTCGGCGGGATTGATAGATACACTCAATTAATTAAAGATTTAGATTATACTATTAGCAGTACTCAGCCTAAATTACAAATTACTAAGGATTTAGTGGCAGGGGATACAATCATAGTCAACGAATATAATACTACGTATGGTAGTTATGTTCCAAATACTCCTAGCAAATTAGGATTATATCCTGCAAGTCGCCCAAGTATTGTATTAGACAACAGTTATCTAATTCCTACGTATTTTATTAAAGGACATGACGGATCATTAACTAAATTGTTTGGTGCATATAATAATGGTTACTTAGAAGATTTTAAAGATAAAGTTTTATTAGAGTTTGAAACTCGTATCTATAATAACATCAAAGTAAGTGCTCCTATTCCAATCAAAGAAGATGAAATTATTCCTGGTTACTTTAGAAGCACCGGCAACTCAATAGCAGAAGTTCAAAATATATATTCTGTTAATTTCTTAGACTGGGTTGGTAAGAATAACATTGACTTTGCAAATAATTTTTATTCTTCAAGTGAAAAATTTACTTGGAATTACAAAAATGCTACAGATAAAACTAATAAAGTTATAACTCAAGGTTTCTGGAGAGGAATATATTTGTGGTATTATGATACTACCACCCCTCATTCAACGCCATGGGAGATGTTGGGACTAACAGATAAACCTTCTTGGTGGGATGCTCGTTATGGTGAAGCACCATATACTAGCGATAATAAAGTATTGTGGACAGACATTGAGGCAGGAAGAATTAATGGAACAGTTAATTCACGTAGAGCAAGACCCGGATTGTCTACAATATTGCCGGTTGATTCATATGGTAATTTAAAGAATCCATTTAATACAATGGTTCGTGATTATAGTAAGGCAGTATTTAACACTGCATGGGATGTGGGTGATGTAGGTCCTGCAGAATATAGTTATAGAAGAAGTAGTAACTGGCCATTTGATTTAATGAAGATAATTGCATTATTAAAACCTGCAAAGTTCTTCTCATTGGCACAGGATATAGATTTATATACATATAGTTCAGAATTTAACCAATTCTTGTTGGATGGATTCCTACATGGGAATAAAATTCCACTATTGTATGGTAATGGGACAGCACAGCATGGTTATATGAATTGGATTGTTGATTATGTTCAACGAACCGGACACATAGGACATAATAAAGTTACATCATTATTAAACAATTTAGATGTAAGATTAATTTATAGAATTGCTGGTTTTACCGACAAAGAATATTTAAATTTTTACTTAGAAAAAACAAGCACCAATTCAAATAATGTGTCATTGTTGTTACCTAGTGAAAGTTACAATGTAATGTTGTATCAAAATCAACCTGAATTTACTATTCGCTATAGTAGTATAATTATACAAAAAACTTCTGCTAATGGATATTCAGTTACCGGTAATAGTCAGACTCGTTCATATTTTATGACATATACATCCGACCCGGATGGTACGTACAAAGTAATTGAAGTAAATGGTAAAAAGGTTAATATACCTAATAATTACAGCACTGTAATTAAATATGTTCCTTATGGTACGGTGTTTACTACAGCGCAATCACTGGGTGAATTCATTACAAACTACGGTAGATATCTAACCGACCAAGGAATACAATTTGATAATCAAGAAAATGAATTCATATTAAACTGGGAACAAATGGTTGCTGAGGCACTATATTGGGTAGGCGCAAATTGGGAAGTTGGAAGTTTGATTAGTATTAATCCAGTTGCAAATTGTTTAGTAATTAATAAAGATAGTTTAATTGTCCAGCCACTTACCGCACAGGATAAGAATTTTATTTTGAATCAAAACTTATATGCAATTCATTCAAGCGATTTAGCAATATTAAGAGATGACACTAGATTTGAAGTTAGACCATTAAATGATGGTGATACTATTTCATATTTTACTGCCAGTTTAAATTCACTAGAACATGGTATTGTGTTTGATAACGTGTCATTGTTCAATGATACAATATTCAACAAACTTACCGGATTACGTCAGAATAGATTGTTCTTGCGAGGACAAAAAACTGCTGAATGGAATGGTACATTAAATGCTCAAGGATTCTTATTAAATCAGGATAATATTGAAAATTGGTCAGCGAATGTAAAATACGTTAAGGGTTCTATTGTAACACATCAGAACAAATATTGGATGGCTAATAAAACGGTGTTGGCATCACTTACATTCAATTCAAATGATTGGATTGAAACAGATTACGAAAAGATTCAAAAAGGGTTATTACCCAATGCAAGTACACGTGCATCAGAAAGTGCATTGTACTATGATATTAAAAATGCTAACTTAAAGAATGATGGAGATTTGCTAGGGTTCTCATTGATTGGATATAGACCTAGAGATTACTTATCTGCTAGTGATTTATCAGATATTTCACAAGTTAATTTATATAAAAGTTTTCTTAGTGAAAAGGGAACTAAGAATGCAGTTAATATTGCTCAAAACATTACATTAGATGTTGGACAAATCAAATATGATGTATATGAAAACTGGGCTATTAAGACTGCTGAATACGGTGGAATAACTAACCATAATTTTATTGAATTCAAACTTAACAAAACTCAATTAACTGGTAATCCCAATATCATAGGTATAGTAAATGATAAACCTGAATCAGGACTATTACAGACTATTCCTTTATATGGACTAACTAATTTTGGATCAGTAATTACAGACATTAATATTCTACCTAGAAAACCCCTTGATTATTTTGAGAAGTTACCAAGCGCAGGATATGTAAACTTTAATGACATTAAGATGTTTAGCTTATCATTTGACAGATTGAGTGTAGGTACGCTGACTGCAAATGACATATTTCAGGGTGATTATATTTGGATTGCAGATGACTATGGTAGTTGGAAAGTAACTACACCAATTCCAATGGGTACTATTAATAAACATGTTAATGCTATAAGTGTAAATAATAATTTTAATGGTACTGCTACATTTGAATTTGATTTCCCGCACGGGTTAGTAAAAGACGATACATTTATGATTGTTAACTATGATTCCTCTATTGACGGGTTTTATAGAGTTAATACTGTAGGTGGTCTAACAACCGTGACAGTAGATTTATCATTGCCGTCAGACACAACCTCAATCAATAGTTTGGGTATTGCGTCTAAGTTTCAAACTCAACGCATAACAACCACAAAAGAATTATCTAATTTATTATTAATGAATGACGGGGCTAGTCAACAAAAAGTATGGGTTGACACTGACCAAAATGGTAAATGGGCAGTATTGCAAAAAGATTTAAGCTACAAATATACTAATTTATTAAAACGATCAGGTACACAGAATTTTGGTAACTCTGTTATATTTGATAAAGACTTAGGAATATATATTGGAGATCCTGGAGCAAGAACAGTTTACAGATATGCTTATGCTAAGGCAGGTACGTATGGTGTAACTTCAATTAATGCAAATACATATGAATATAAAGAATCAGCATATGTAAATACAGCTGGATTTGGTACTGCAATGGCTAAATCAGATGATGTTATTATAATTACTTCACCTGGTGCGACAAACAGTTATGTCTATGTTGGTGTATTACATCCAAGTACGCATAAATCGTTTATTGTTCAACAAGTAATTACTATTGCCGGTAAACGTGTAGGTGATGCGGTAGCATTATCTGGTGATAAGAAATGGTTATATTTAAGTTCTTTAACAGAAGCAAAAGTTTATGTGTATAGACTTGATGATAATGTTATTCGTGTATCTGCTGGATTTGTACTCTCATCTGCAATCGCAATCTATGCTACTGGTTTTATAGTTAACGGAGACCAGTCTGATGGGTTAGGTCATGGAGATAAAGTTTCATTCTCTAATGCTATCAAAGCAGAATCATATGTAATTGAAACTAGTGAATACAATTTAGGTACAAATAAGACTACTTTTTACATTGAAGGTAATTTTAAATCACTAGTAGCTACTGGAACTACAGTCTATAAAGCAACATATAATTATTCAAGTGTAACAACATTAAATGTGTCAGATGTTATTCCTGCTTGGTCAGGCTCTACACCCTACAGTGTAGGTGCAGTGGTATTTCATAGTGGTAACACTTATATAGCAGTAGGCGGCAGCACTAACCAAAATCCAAGCACCCAGACAGTATACTGGAAAGTATCTAACACTGGCTTTGGTACTACTTTATCTACAAATTTTGATGGAAGTAAAGTTTTTATCAGTGCACCTACATTAGATTTTACACCCACACTATTCAATATGGGTGCAGTATATGTTTATAACAGAATAGTGCAAAATATTACATACGTGCGTGACTCTATTGATTGGACAGATTTAACTACTAAGCTAGCGTGGTCTCCTGCAAATGGTATTTCAGTCTCACATAATGGTCAGTTACTAGTTCCTGCAATAGATTACACTACCACAGCTAACACAGTTACGTTTAAATATCCGTTTAGAGTTGGTGCAGGTGATGTAGTTAATATTAGTTCAGGCGACTTTGTTTTCACACAAACTCTTACACCATACGACTATAGAACAAGTGTTAGATCCAGTATTGCATTTGGTACAGGATTAGACACAAATATATTTGGCAATGATGTTCTTGTTGGTGCACCGTTCGATATATCAGTTGATAATTATGAAGGTGCAGTCTATAGATATACACATGAAGGTAAAAAGTACGGCACAATTACTGGAGTAAATGCAGTAACTTTGGTTTCTACTGCAACTATTTTAATCAACGGAACAGTTGTAGTATTACCTAGTACAGGTTTAAATAATATTGTTACTGCTATTAACCAAGCAGGAATATTAAACGTGATAGCAACTGCCATTGATGAAACTAAACTACAGATTAGTTTACGTGATCCTAAATTAGGTAGATTAAATGACAAATTAACAATCACTGTGTTTAACAAATCTGTACTAGATAGTTTAGGAATCAAAGAGTACACCCAAACACAAACTATTAGAGAAGTTCATAATACTACAAATCCAACTCAATTTGGATATTCTATAAAGTTTAATGAATATAACTCAGTGGCGATTAGTGCGCCGGTGGCAAATAGATTTGCCGCAACAACATTTGATTTTATTGACGATAGTAAATCAAATAATGACACGTATTTTGATAATAACTTCACTAGATTTATTGATTCATTTGCAAATGCAGGTGCAGTATTTGTTTATGACTATATTGCAGAATATAATGAAAGTCTAAGTAACTTAGGTAGTTATGTATTTGCTCAATCATGTAATGATTTAATTACTAACATTGGACCTAGTGCATTCTATGGTAGACAATTAGCATTTAGTGAATACACATTGGTTGTTGGTATACCTGATAATTATTCAGGAGATGGATTTAATGGTAGGGTAGTTGCTTATAAAAATCTTACTAACAAACCAAATTGGAACATATTTAGAAAATCAAATGATGTTGTTGATGTTGATAGATTATCCGGAGTTCAAATATATGACAACGACACCAATGAACGTAGTCAATCATTAGATTATATTGATCCATTGCAAGGCAAGTTGTTGGGTGTGGTCATGGAAAATCTAGACTATGTTGATAGCATTGACCCTGCTGGTTACAATACAGACGTTAGAAATCATAACTTAGTTTGGTCTAGTGAATATATAGGTAAACTATGGTTTGACACATCCTCAACTCGTTTTGTAAACTATCACCAAGAAGATACTGTATATAATAGTAGATATTGGGGCACTGTTTTCCCTGATAGTGTAGTAAGCGTATATACGTGGGTCGAGAGTGATGTTACTCCCGTAAACTACACAGGAACAGGAACACCCTACGACTTAGAATCATATACAACTACAGTCGAAGTTGATAATGCAGGATCATTAGTATTGAAATACTATTACTGGGTAAAGAATACTAATGTTATTCAAAGTACTAAGGGCAAAACTCTATCTGATACAATTTTAGAATTATATATTGCAAATCCAATAACATCAGGTGTGCCATTCTTTGCGGCATATAAACCAAACGTATTTGGCTTGTATAATGCTAGTGACTTTATAACAGATTTAACCTCTAGTTTATATATTGGTTTCAGTTCTGGTAGTAACGAAACACCGGCATACAATGAATATAAATTAATTCGTGCAGGTTATGAAGATGACTTTATTGCCGGTATCCCCTCAATGTATACCGAGCATAATGAACCAGAAGCGATGTATGAAAAATTACTAGACAGTCTTGCTGGTATGGACAGTCAGGGTCGTGTAGTACCCGACATTACATTACCTAAGTTAATGCAAACTGGTACAGCATATAGACCTAGACAAAGTATGTTTAAGAATAGATTAAAAGCATTGGCTAACTATTTTGGATATGCTAATACAGTATTGAAACAATACCCTATCGCTGAGTTTAAAACTCCTAGTTTGCTAGGTTCTAGTAATAGTGAAAGTAGTACAGTAAGAGCACCTACATTCTTTACTATAGCTGGAGTTGATTTTGATACAACTAAGTATTGGGAATATATTTACTGGTGGGCTGAAGGTTATAGTGTCAATACTAAAATTGACGTTGAAGTTTCTAAATATTATGGTCTTGCCACACTGATCCCGTACCTAGGTATGATCGCCGGTGTTACTATGAATAGTGATGGTAAGCGTGAAGTATATGTGTACAACGGAAAGTCATGGGATAGGATTGGATTAGAACAGGGTACAATTCAAATCAAAGAATCATTGTGGAATTATTCTGGATACAAAATTGGTTTTGACAGTAATTTCTTTGATTTAGATGCATATGATTCATATCCTTCAATGGAAACTCGCTATATAATTCGTGCATTGAATGAACAAATTTACACAGAGACATTGCGAATTCACCGTAATAAGAGTTTGATATTGTTGTTTGAATATATTGTAAGCGAGAATACAACTTCACAAAACAACTTAACTTGGTTAAATAAAACATCATTGGTAGATGTACAGCATACATTACGTGAATTAGCACAAGATAAAAACTATAAGCGTGATAATCAAGTGTTCTTGGAAGGCTTCATTAATGAAGTTAAACCTTATCGTGTTGTCATTAAAGAATTCTTATTGAAGTACACTAAAGCAGAATCATTTACTGGACAGGTAACTGACTTTGATTTGCCGGGCAGATATAGCGTTACTACAGATAGATTTATAACACCTAATTTAGTTTTTGATTCAGTAAGAGCTACCGGACAAGTTTTACCTACTGATGCTATCTGGACTGATAGTTTATATTCTGACTGGTATAGTAATTACGGTATATCATTGACCGGAAGTGCCAACAATCCAATCACATCTTTGGAAATATATTTAGATAAAATTAGCGATGTTTTGTATGTAGATGATGCTTTTGGATTACCAGTAACTGGAAGAATTAAAATTGATAATGAGTACATTAACTATTCTCAAATTGACAGAGAAAAGGGTAAATTATACAGTTTAACTCGCGGCGCAGGTGATAGTGATGTAGCTAACCATATCCCAGGAACAATTGTGTATATAGATTTACCGGGAGTAGTACTGTTAGATTCAGGAAGAGACTATATTGACCCTCCACAGATTAGTGCAGTAATTGATTCAACAATTTATCCTGCACCAACTAGACCTGCTACTCTTATACCAGTTATGTCAGGTGGAAAAGTAATTGACATTACTGTAACTGATCCGGGATTAGGATATACAACTAAACCGGATATTGTTATTCAAGCATCAATCACTATATTATTTGATAGTGCAAATATTAACTACAATGATAATACTATAAACATTAATGCAGTTTCGTTATTAACCGGAGATGCAGTAAAATATATCAAATCATTAACAAGTCTTGGTATCTCTGGGTTACAAAACAAAAAATATTACTATGTGCGAGTGATTAGTACAGACAGTTTATTTTATAAAAAATCAGTTATAGCATTGTACACTACCAAGAATAATGCAATGATAGATTCACGCAGAGTGAATTTAGCTGAAAGTATAAACAGCATTAATAACAAGTTGGAAGTTTCTGCAAGAGCAGTACCAATAGTATCCAATACACCAACAAGAGAATTAACTTCTACACTAAAATTTGACAGAACAAGTTATAGAACTAAGGTCGAAGAATGGACATCCGGTGAATACTACGGTAGTGTTGTTACTAATAATGGTGTAGAAAGTAGTTTAGACTTATCAGTGAACTATGCTATACCGTATCCGGGACTTACTGGAGTAGCAACTCACCCAGGATCAGCTACTGACGGAACTGGTGCAATATTTACAATATACAATATATTGTTTGGTCTATCTTACGATGCTGAAATTACTTTTGCAGGTGCATCATACGATGTGGGTGATATTATAACCATATCAGGTGCCAATCTAAGTGGAATCTCATCTACAAATAATTGCGTCTTAACAGTTACTACAATTAGTAATGTAGGCGGAATAACTTCAGTGACTGTTGCAGGCACGCCATCAACCGTTACACGTGCAAGTATTCAACAAGCAGTATTACCAATCACTAACGTGAGTTCTATAAATGCAACCATTGCATCTACTACTAACGGTATTATATACGGTAATCAATTTGCCGCTGCTGGAACTATTAATGGATTGTTTATTTCAGGAATGGTACTAAGCGGTGGAACTATTCCTGCAAACTCAGTTCACATTACTAAAGTTGTAACTGCTAAATTTACTGCTGAAATTTTTGGTACATCGTCAGTTAAAATATTGACAGGAACTCTACCAAAAATAGGCATGCTGGTTACCGGATTTACAATACCAGCAAATACATTTGTTATTTCTGTGTCTAGTGAATACGTAGAGTTGTCTAACATTATCAGAATAACACCGGCAGTTCAGTTTATAGACTTTACTGGAGTGATTTACGATCTTAACACCACCGTTACTACTCAATTAAATGTTGCAATAACCGGCACATCAGGTGATTCCGTAGCAACATTAAATTATTCAGTTACAAACTTACAACCAGGACAAATTAAAGGTCTACAGTTATATTTTTATAAAATTATTAATCCATATACATATGTTGATTCAAGACCCGGCGGTGCAACTATCAAGGTGTTTAAGCCAAACTTCTCTGCTCAAAACATAACAAATAAGTACTTCATTCAAATTATTGATCCTGGTACTATTTACGCTAATGGTGATGTTATTGTAATTAACGGTAGCAATTTAGGTGGTGTGAATGGTATTAATGATGCTAAGATTACAGTAAAGCTAGCAGATTATATAACTAATGAAATAAGCGTATATGAATTAAACGGGGTAGCAGTTAACTCTTTTGAAAAATACTATGTCAAGCCTATTAGTCAGACACAAGTTGCGTTATTCTATGACACCTCACTAGTAAGACCTGTACCAAACCATGCATTTACATTCCTAAGTGGTGATTATGCATATATTCCAGAACCAATCTACATTACATCCGGACACACTCGCAGTCCATATAGTTTAGTAACATTCAATAATACATTATATCGTTGCATGGTAAGTAATAATGATATTGCATTTGATTTTAACAAATGGGAAGAAGTACGTAGTGATGAATTTGATTTGAATGCATTAGATAGAATCATGGGATTCTACAATCCAACAGACAACATGCCAGGTAAAAATCTACCAATGTTAGTATCTGGTATTGATTATCCAAATAATACTTACTTTGGTCAACCGTTTGATGACTTAGTTAATGAACTAGATACTGTATTGAAGGATCAAATATTCTATCCAAGCAATATCAATTTACGTGGTATTATCGTAGCCGAACAAAACTTGTTGGTTGCAATTGGTGATACTGAATCATATTCTATTATATTGTTAAGTCACGATACTGGCGTAACTTGGACTATGAAACAAATCAGTAAAAATGTATTAAATGTACAAGACATTAGATATGATGAAGGTCATTATGTTATCGTTACAAGTAATATACATTCACCTGTCGTAACCAGCAACGACTTAGAAAATTGGGTATCAGTGGGAGAATTTACACCATACGATACTAATAAATTTGATGATGTGGGATATGATAGTTCATCAATTTCTGCACCAAAAGATAAATTGTACAGTGTAATTTATAACAACAATTTCTATATTGCTGTGGGTGATGAATTACTAATCAGCCCGGACAGCTATACTTGGAGTGTTCAATATAGCTTCAGAAGTTCATTACCTCAACAATTTAAACGTGTAGCTTATGTATCTTCTGCATTCTTTGACGGTTATATTGCTACTGGTCTTGGTACAATTACTAATACTACTGTTAATGGATACACATCATTGGTATCAACTTCTAAAACTTTCAGAAGTTTGAACGGTCTTGATTGGGAAGAAATATTACCAAGAGTAGTATCAACTGGATTAAATGTAGTATTATCATCTGGAACAGCTATTGTTTTAGCTGGTGACAATTATCAAGTTTTCACATCAACTAACTCTCATGCATGGGATCCGGCATCAATTGACGGTACTGCAAAGACATCTAATCTGTTAAACGGTATATATGCTAACGGAATGTTTGTTATTGTGGGCGATGATGGTACCATTATAACTAGCCCGGATGGAATTATTTGGAGTGAAGTAGTATCTAATACTACCAAGACATTGACTGCAATAACATATAGTGACGATAATTGGATTATTGTTGGATCCGATGCTACTATTCTACGTAGCACTGATGCTGTTATATGGCAAAATGTATCATTGATTAAGACAGAAGAAAACTTCTATCAAATCAAAGGTGATCCATTCATTTCTGGTTATGGACCAGAGGAATTAGTTCCCGGTGTATTAACAGATACGTTAACCATGACTGTTACAACTCGCCCGGGAAGTACATGGCTAGTTGAAGATTATCCATTCAATGGATTTACAGTTAAAAAATTCATACATGCACTTACTGATTTACCAATAGACTTTTCTCTGATTACCGAGAATCCTGCACACGTTGCATTATACTTAATGGATTCTTCTACTAAGTTAGGTTTTAGAATTTATCAAGATATAACACCTACTACATCTAATAGCTATTCATATTCAATCAATTGGATTACTCAATCAATCACGCTAAGTGCTTTGGATGGTGTTAGTTTGTATGATAACACAAAATATCTACAAATTGAAGTATATGAATTTGGTAATGGCAATCAAGAAGTTAGAAGTAATTCGCAGAACTTGCCTTTACGTATTGATCCTGTTACAGGTTATAGTGAAATATGGTTAGGTTATGCATACGCACCGGAAATATATGCTACTCCTGTTGTTTACTTAAACGGTAACCCTTTAATATATGAGGATGATTACAAAATATCAACCACCGCATCTAAAGAAGCTAAATTATTGTTCACTACAACATACCATTCTGAAACTGATTATTTAAGTTTTGCAATTATGGGTCTAGAAATTAACTCTAAACAAAATAGTTTCAGTATTCCACAAACACAAGTATTTGAAGTTGCACCATCTATAACTGAATTAGTTCTCACTAATTTTGTTGGATTGTCTTCAGATGGTTATACCAATGATGTAGATGCTATTGTAGAATATAATGGTGTAAGATTAATTCCAACTATCCAGTATACTATTGCAGTTGATCCTAATTCAGAAATTGGTACAGTGACATTATTGTTTAATCCGGCATCTGGCGAAGATTTGATTAGTGTTACTACATTCCATGATACCCGTGACCAATACTTGTTAACAGAAAACATTAACACATTACAAGTAACTCCACTATTAACTGTCAACACTGATAAAGGTGAGTTGACATTAATCGTTACTACGGTACCTGAATTTGTCACCGGTGACTTAATAACAATTGATGGTATTAACGGTACTACACAATTAAATGGTAATGAATATTATGTTAGATTAATGACTCCTGTAACAGAGGATGCAATAACATATCAACCAATTAAACTATTCTATGATGTATTGTTGGCAAAACCAGTAACTGGTAAAATACTAACAAGTTATGTGTCTGGTGGATATATTTGGAAATCTGACACTACACATGAAATAAATCAACCTGATTTAACGTTGACTAATATTAATAGATTGTTTGTGACTATTAACGGATACAAAGTTGACAACAGTAGACTTAAACTTAAGAGTGGAAACAAGCTTAATATTTTAGAACCTATTACTACGGGTGATGTTGTTTTGATTACCAGTATGATTACAAACGCTACACCCAATCAACTAGTATATGTAAATCACATTGATAAAAATGGTGAACAATCAATATACCGAGCAAATACAGGTGTCAGAACTTGGTTGACAAAAAACTTAGAAGTACTTGACAGTCAAATATATGTCGAAGATGTAGCTAAGTTGTTAGATTTAGTCAAAACAACCGTAGTTGCAGCTACAATAAATGAAAATGTTGCGTGCCTTGTAAATTACGCAGTCGAGACCATTAAGGAAATTTCTGTATATAATATTTCTACACTAACTCAAATAAGTACAGAAAATATTACATTGGCTATTAAGAATTCTAGACCAGTGATTTATATAGCTAAAGGTGCTTCTGAAGGTGATAACTTGGAGGTTTCACTACGACTAGGTAACACTATCAATATTGGTGGGGAAATTATTACTTTTAAGAAAGTTAATACTGAGACTAATACAATTTCAGGAATTACCCGAGGAGTAGATGGTTCTGGTGCTAGATTGATGCATTCGGAATATACTATGGTCTATGGTGTAAAATTGACAAATACATTGTTCAATTTCTACTATAACCGTACTTGGAACAGTGAGGACTATTCAGTTGAGGGTGATCCGTTGCAAGTCAGTGACAGCTTCCCGGCTAACTTCTTGCAGGTCGGTACAGAATAAATGATAAATAAACTATTATGAACGAAAAACCAGAAAATACGGCAGAAACTAAGGAAGTAAAACCCAATGAACAAAGCGGATTTTACTTTAGTTCCTTCCTCAAGATTACTGATCCCAATACTAAGGAAATTCTAGTGCAAGTCAGGGGCGATAACTAATGTCAATACAAAATATGTTAAAAATTGAAGGATTTGTCAAATTGACCGACCCTAACACAGGTGAAGTCTTACTGGACAAAAAGAATGCAATCCACTATGAGAACATTTCCCAAGCTATTGCAGACGCACTTAGTAACCGAGGTTACGGCGGAATCTATAAGATGGCATTTGGCAACGGAGGAACTAGCGTAGATGATACAGGTATTATTACGTATTTGCCCCCAAATACAGTGGGTATTAATGCAAGTTTATACAATCAGACTTATACTAAGATTGTAGATGATACTAGTATTTTAAATACTGACCCCTCAAGAAATAAAATGATTATCAGTCATGTTACTGGTAAAGTTTATACCGACATTATCGTGCAGTGTTTACTAGACTTTGGTGAACCCAATGGACAGACAGCGTTTGATAATGGTACTCAAACAGAATCATCGTACACCTTTGACGAAATGGGTATTTTAGCTGGATATGGAATGGATACGTCTGGTAATGAACAGACAAGACTATTAACTCATGTGATTTTTCACCCCGTTCAAAAAAGTTTGAACAGACAAATACAATTGGACTACACAATCAGGATTCAAAGCTTGACAAACGTAGTTACAATTTAAGATAAATATTTAAAGACTCTGGAGCAACAAGCAAATGGCATATACAATTATTAGAAGTAACGGTAGTACGTTAACTACTATTCAAGACGGTACAATCAATACTACTAGTACCTCACTATCACTACCCGGTCGTAGCTGGTCAGGATATGGACAAGCATTTGATACAAACTTTGTTCGTATTACTGAAAGTTTTGCCGCAGGTAGTCCTCCTGCTAACCCACTGAAGGGTCAATTGTGGTACAATACATCGACTAATACATTGAACGTTTGTCCGGCAGACGGTACGCTAACTGCAAGTTCTTGGTTGACGTTAACATCAACTAGCACTTCAGGTACTGCTACTCTTGCTAACGTAACTGTTACTGGAAATTTATCTGCTAATAACATTAGCGTGGGTAATTTAATCAGCGGCGATATTCTTAATGTTCGTTTAGCTAACGTATCCGGTACAATGACTGCTACTACAGGTAATATTACTACTGGTACTATTAGCACATTAACTACACGCACAATAACAACAGGTAGCGCAACAACAACTGGTACATTGACAGGCGCGTGGTCTGTTTATGGTAATACTTCTGGTAATGCACTTTCTATTGTTAACGGTAATATTGCGTTCACTGCAAGCAGTGTTAATGGTATTCGTTGCGACAACTACATGTATGCAAACGGTGTACAATTTAATCCATCAGGTACATATACAAACGCAAACGTTGCTGACTATTTGACTGGCGCGAATAGTATTGCACAATTTACAGGTAATATTGCTCCAAGACAAGTTACAACAACTCGTTTAGCAGGCGGCGGAACAGTTGCAGGTGTATGGACATTAGAAACTGGCGCAAGATTTCAAGCAACATTCGCTGACTTGGCAGAACGTTATTCGGCTGATGCAATCTATGATGTTGGTACAGTTGTTGAATTAGGCGGTGACAAAGAAGTTACTGCTGTTAAAGAAGATTTAAGTTCAGATGTCTTTGGAGTTGTATCAAATAGCTATGCTTACTTATTGAATCAAGGTGCAGGCAATGATGAAACTCACCCTGCGGTTGCATTAGTTGGTCGTGTTCTAGTCAAAGTACAAGGACATGTTAAAAAGAATGATCGCTTAGTAAGCGCAGGAAACGGTTATGCACGTGCAGCCAATCTTGAAGAAGTTACTGCATATAATACTATTGGACGAAGTTTATCTAATAAAGACACAGATGGTCCAGGTACGGTAGAAGCAGTAGTAAGCATAAGATAAGGGATACAGGAAATGGCATATCAATCAACTGGATTAATTCAATCTTCAGATTACAATACCTATCTAGGTAGTGTAACCGGAGTTACTCCAAACACAATTAATGGATTCTTTGCGACGGGGACCAGTAGATATGGATATGGACAAACTGCACTACCGCAAGTAGGCCCTACAGACAAAATTACTTCTGCACGTTGGGTCAATTTAATTAATAACATTGTTGCCGCATCTAGTCATCAAGGAACTTCAGTAACTACAATTCCATTAACTGACTATGAAATTGGTGACACTATTATAACTAGTTTACAAGGTGGAACATCAAATAGTATTTTTGCAGTTGACATTGCAACATTGTTTAATAACATAAATAATGCGGCTGCTCAAGGAAGTACCACTACCTATAGTTCAACTAGTACTTCTACGTGGTCAACACAAATGACTGCATTGTTCACTATTACATTTGCATCAGCCGATGCTACACGTTATTTCTTTAATGCAGGTGGACAAATCGCAATTAACTTATCACATCCTGCAGGATCAGGCATTAATTCATTGTGGAATACTTTGGGTACTCAGTCAGGTACGTTAGTATTAAGTGCACCTGATTCAGGTACTGTTCGTATTGCCGGTACAAACTACAATGGATTTCAGAAAGTCGGGGGTTCAGGTAGCCCATTAATTAATGCAACTAGTACAGGATACTATGCACTTAGTAGTACATGGCAAACAATGTATAAACAGGCTGCAAGTTCTGGGATTTCAAACTATCTACAAAGCTATTTGAGTGTTAGTATGAAAACAAACGGAACTCGCGGCTCATACGGTGATAAAGGTAACATTATTTATGTTGCTGTTAAATGGGATCAAGTCCCTGATGGTGGCTCTACTCTATTAAGTGCAGTAGGAACCACAGCAAGTCTTACAATTAGACCGCCCGCAAGTACATATATTACCAATACATGGGGAACTCCTGCAGTTACTTATGTGATGGGTACTAATATTGGCTATTAAAATAAAACCATAAACAAATAATCCTATAAATACTCGGAGGAGTATTACTATGGATATTGGAAATTTAATTGTAACAGCTAAAAACAGATTTAATCATAATTCTGCTAAAAAATACCTAAAAGAAAAATACGACAATAAATTGATTGTTGCAGAACAGGGTGGGTTATGGAAAATCACACCTAAATTAATTGCTATTCTTGCAATATATCCATCTAAGACATTGATACTAATGGATATGTACGATAATCCTATAACAGTAAACAAAAATGCTTTTCTAAGCAAAGTAAGTTCAGTATACGACACTGTAATGTCTGAATACCAAGCTGAATGGGAAGAACTAAAGAATAAAAGATGAGTAGGGGTGCGTTACTTTTTGCCTTCAATACTGACACAGTAGATTATTTTAGTATGGCTGTGTACACGGCTAAACGCATCAATCATTTTTTAAACTTACCAGTAACCGTAATCACTGATAATATTGATAACGGACTCAATAATGATTATCAATTTGATAATATAATATACACTACTAGCGACCATACAAATTTTAAAGACAATAAAGTTTGGTTGAACAAGGGTAGATATCAAGCATTTGAAGATAGTCCTTACGATGAAACATTATTACTAGACACTGACTATATTGTCAATTCTGATAGATTGCTATCATTGTTTTCCTACTATGATGATTTTTGCTGCCACAACTCAACCAATTATATAATGAACTCAAATGAAACACAAGAGACTATTGGTAAGCATGGCTTTAATTCATTGTGGGCAACAGTCATGTTATTCAAAAAGTCTGAAAGAGTTCATCAAATCTTCGAATGTATGAAAATGATACAAGATAATTATGACCACTATGTAAAACTATATGGTATGTATAAAACAATGTATCGTAATGATTATTCATTGGGTATAGCACAGCATATTGTTAATGGACATGTTGATGTTGTATCTGATTATATACCATGGGACCTACAGCATGTTGGTAAAAACATATTAGTTAAGAAGAACACCGATGCATTATTCAACACTTCATACAATATATCATATAAACTAGATGAGCCTGACAATCAAAAGAATGAATACATCATAGTTAAAGATTTTGATTTTCATATGCTTGACAAGGATAATTTCATGGAGATTATTAATGAATAAGAAGGGCTTTGTGATTATGGCACAAAATACAAAGTCAGTAAACTATGTAAAATGTGCAAACGTACTATCTGATAGTATTTTAAGAGTTATGCCAGATGCTAATGTAACCATTATAACTGATAAGATGTTGCCTTACGGAGACCTAGCACCCAAGAGTACTTGGAAGTTAATCAATGATTGGCAAGTATATGAAGCTAGTCCATATGAACATACTATTAAATTAGAAGCAGACATGATTATCCCATCTAATATAGACTATTGGTGGGGAATCTTGGCACTGAAAGATGTTGTGGTGTGCAATACTATTCGTAACTTCAAGGGTAACATATCTGATATTAAGTTCTATCGTAAATTCATATATGATAATGAATTACCTGATGTTTATAATGCTATTACTTATTTTAAAAAGAGTGAATTTGCAAAAGATTTCTTTGATACTGTTAGAACTATCTTTGAAAATTGGGAAGAATGCAAGAAAATATTAAAATGTAATATAGACGAACCTGCAACAACAGATTGGGTATATGCGTTAGCCTGTCACATACATGGAGTAGAGAACACTACTATTCCTGCATTTACTGACATGAGTATGGTACACATGAAACAGCACATTAATGATTTGTCAACAGAAGATTGGACAAATGAACTAGTATGTGAAATATTACCACATTGTTTGCGTGTTAATACATTTGTACAAAGTTATCCATTTCACTATCATGTAAAAAAGTTTTCAAGTATAATAGAGAAGTCTTATGGTTGAGTTTAGACTATATCACGACAATGGAAAGTTTATACGTTATTCGTGTGAAGAATTAGACGGAGAATATATTGTTGTAAATGCAGAGACTTATGCCTTAGGTGATCCGCATGTACAAGTAATAGAAGGTAAGATTGAACCGCTATCTTTTGGTATGGAGTTATATAAATTAACTAAAAATAAAAAAGGTACAATATGCCCAGTAGAAGATATAGCAATTGTAGTAGATAAATCCTACAAAGGTAAGACAAACAAATATTCATATGAACAAATTAAAAATTGATATAGCAGATTTAGATTGTATCTACCTTAGTTACGATGAACCACAGAAAGAAGAATTCTGGGTTAAGATAAAGAACATGATACCCTGGGCACGTAGAGTAGACGGTGTCAAGGGTAGCGATGCCGCACACAAGGCAGCTGCCGAAGCAAGCGATACTGAACGTTTCATATTGATTGACGGTGACAACATGCCTAACATGGAGTTCTTTAATCTTACATTAGACTTTACTGATAAAGACGAAGACTTCCAACATGCACAATATCGTTGGAGAGCTATCAATGCTATTAACGGATTGCGCTATGGTAACGGCGGCATGAGTAGTTGGACTAAAGAATATGTAATGAACATGCGTACACATGAAGCAAGTGATGGCAACGACACACATACGATTGACTTTTGTTTAGACTATAATAACAGTTTGTATTGGAGTATGTATGATTGCTACTCAACTACATGTCCTAACTATACACCATTTCAAGCATGGCGTGCTGGATTTCGAGAAGGCGTTAAGATGTGTTTAGTTAATGGTAAAAAACCAGACATAGAAGATTTCAAACGCAGTGTCCCCGGACGTAACTTTAACAATTTAACTATCTGGCATAACGTCGGACTAGATGCAGAGAATGGTGATTGGGCTATATATGGTGCAAGATATGGTACTTACATGACAATGTTAGAACACTGGAATGCAAAAGATGTTCAATGGTTTGATAATCTAACTAGAATATGGGGACATATAAACGATGTAAACCCTATAAAGAATGCAGAAAGCATTGGTGAACAACTAAGAGATAAACTAGGACTACCTATATGCACAATGAGTGCTGAACAAAGCAAGTTCTTTAAACGACATTATAACAGTGACAAACACAATCTAGGTCCTCTAGTGCGTGAGATAGATATAATCAGAAAAATAGAAGGCTGGTAATATGACAGACGAAGAAAAATATGCAAAGCATATTACAAAAACACGTGACGAGTTGAATGAAGTTAGTCCTAGCTATTGTGTAGCTAAGTGGAAACAAGTCACCATGCATTTGCAGAATGGACATACACATAGCTGTCATCACCCACGCACACACTTAGTTCCTGTAGAAGAATTAAAACAGAATTACAAAGCACTTCACAATACTTCATACAAGAAACAACAACGTAAATTGATGTTAGAAGGTGTGCGTCCAAGTGAATGTGATTATTGCTGGCGTGCAGAAGATGCAGGTAATATTAGTGACAGAACATACAAAAGTGCTGACCACTCTTGGGCATATGGTCACTTAAAAGAACTACCTAAATTAGAATGGGACGCTGATATAGACCCTAGTTACGTTGAGATTAGTTTTAGTAGCGTATGTAATTTTAAATGTAGCTATTGCAGTCCAAACATCAGTAGTCAATGGATGGAAGAAATTGAAAGATATGGTGCTTATCCAACAAGCAATAAGTTCAACAATCTACAATGGTTTCAACAGAATGACCAGATACCTATACCTAACAACCAAGACAATCCATATGTAGATGCGTTCTGGAAATGGTGGCCTACTATGTATACAGAACTAAAGCAATTTAGAATTACTGGTGGTGAGCCTTTACTAAGTAAAAACACATTTAGGGTACTTGATTATATCATTGAGAACCCTGCAAATATACATTTAACATTTAGCGTAAACACGAACATGAATGTACCTGATGAATTATACAATAAGTTTATTGAAAAGTTAAAAATAATTCAGGAGCAGGGTAAGATTGGGAGTTTACAAATCTTTACAAGTGCAGAAGCACATGGAGCACAAGCAGAATATATACGTAACGGTATGAATTACGAACAATGGTTAAAGAATTTGCATCGTATGATTAATGAAGTACCTAGAGTAGCAATTACAATTATGAGTACTTACAATATTCTAAGCATTCCTAGCTACCGGCAGTTCTTGCAGGATATGCTTGACATTAGATTACAGTATAGAGACATTGCATACAAAAATAACAGAAATCCTGTGACAATAGATATGCCTTATCTACGTCACCCATCTCATCAAGCAAGTTTCATTATACCAGAATATTTGTTACATTATGTAGAAGAACAAATTAAATTTATGGAAGCACATCCCGAGCCTAGCACGCCTGGACAAGAATATACAGGCTTTTATGAAAATGAAATATATAAGTTGCGTAGAATTTACAATATTATCAAAGCAGAGATTGATTCCGGTAATGATAACACCACTAATCGTAAAGATTTTGTATCGTTTGTAGATGAACACGACCGTAGACGCGGTACTAATTTCTTAGAAACATATCCCCAACTAACACAGATGTACACCGAATGGAAAAATTTATTGACATAAAGCGCCGCAAAGAATTGTTTGACCAGGGGTACTGGGAAGTACCTGATGGATTGAATACTGCTATGTTTGATTTTAAATGGCGTCCTGATCCTATGGATAGACCTTATATACATCAATTTGGCACACAATGGCAAAAGACGGGAGGTCCACGTTTTGTAATACCGGAGAATGAAGGTATAAAGTATCAAGACTGTCAAATAGCAATAAAAAATTCTGACCATAACAATCGTTGCTGGAGACCAATATTAGCTAACTGTACAATTGACTTTAGCTGGCACCCAGATGATACTGAGCCGCCATACATATATGTCTTTTATAATCAATGGCATGATTCACCTACGTATCAATATCGTGTGCCGGGTGCTACTGATAAAAAATATATTACAAATCTTAGAGCGTATCTACTACCGGAGAAAGAATACTGGGAAGTGCCGGATGACATTGATGAAAGTAAGTTTGATTTTAGTTGGAGACCAAACCCAGAAGAACCTCCCATGATTCATCAGTTTGGCACACAGTGGCAAAAGACGGGCGGTCCTAGATATATGATTGAAGGTGCAACAGAAACAAAATATGTTGACACACTAAAAGCAATTAAATTACCACAGATGCGTAATTGGCGAATACTAGAAGAAATAGAAACAGATAAGTTTGACTTTAGTTGGCATCCAGACAATACAGAGCCACCTATGATGTATGAGTTTGGTACACAGTGGCAAATAGCTGGTGGACCTATCTATGTAACAAAAGGTAGCACCCAAACGAAATATTGCGGTGATCAAATTGCTATTCGCATATCAATAGAAGATAGATGCTATAGACCATTAGTATCTAATTTACAGTTTGATTATAGCTGGCATCCCGATCCTAATGAGCCTCCATACATATATGTATTCGGTAATCAATGGTATGATGCAGAAGTAATGCCCACACTATTATATCGTGTAAAAGATGCAACAGAAAAGAAATACGTAACAAATGTCAAAGCTAAGTTAACTGAAAAGATGGATAACTGGGTTACTCCCGATGATGTAGATTTCACTGTATTTGATTATAGCTGGTGCCCACATCCCGGTGAGCCACCACTAATACATCAGTTTGGTACACAATGGCAACGCAGTGGCGGACCTGCATACATAGCAAAAGATGCTAATGGTATAAAGTATGAAGATGTAATCAAATCAATTAAGAAACCTAATATACGCAATTGGCGAATCATTGAACCTATCGACAAAGATACATTTGACTTTAGTTGGCATCCTGATGCTACAGAAGAAAACTACAATCATGTATTTGGAACTAAGTTTCATACACCTGAGATATTACCCGCATTAATGTATCGTGGACATGATGATGCTAGAAACAATAAGTATAGCAATGACCTACAAGCAGATTTGCAGATAGAAAAGGTTATCTATGAGGACAGTATCTTTGATGCATGTAAGGATCACAAGTTCTCTACTGCATACGCACATTTTATTAAGAGTACAAATAGTAACTACCTACATGAGTTGATTAAGGCTGATAATGTAAGTGTACATTTGTTTCCTAGTGAAGCAATTGTCCCAAAAGATGCAGTACAATACATGTACGACAAATTATCAGATTATGATTATGTAGTTGAACATAACTTTGACGAAACAATAAAACCATTAGATGTTATATTCTTTAGCAACGGAGAAGCATGTGCGGAAGAAAACTATGAGCATTTGTTATCACTTGGTATATTGAATAGAATCATACGTATTGACGGTGTTAAAGGTCGTGTAGCAAGTCAACATGCGGCTGCCAATGCCAGTAATACACCTTGGTATTTTTTAGTCAATGCTAAACTAAAAGTCAGAGAAAACTTTGACTTTAATTGGCAACCTAACATACACAAATCACGCAGACATTATATCTTTACTGCTACTAATCCAATAAACAAATTAGAGTATGGACATCAAGCTATTGTTGCAAACAATAAGAAACTTACACTGAATACAGTTGTTCGTGGATTAGACTACACTATGGATAGCAAGACAGAAGTATTGTCGGTTAATTCTGGTGTTAGTACATTCAATTCTAGTCCATGGGATACATGGCGCACCGCATTCAGAGAAGTTATTAAATTGAAACACTATACTGATGTTGATTCAAAACGTAGACTAGATGCTTGGTTGACTATTAAAAATGGGTTGTTTGGTGATTACAGTATTAAGGGTGCAACTGATGCTGTTAAATATTATGAGGAAGTTGATGGTGCTATGGATAAACTTATGTTATCCTACGATTGGGAATGGTTAGAACAGAGATATTACAAATGTTTAAAAAATTAGATTTTACATTGGATATTGATTTTGATAGAATAAAAAATGACCAAATGATGGAATCATATGGTGATACATTTTTTAGTTATCCATTAAAAGATGTAGAATACTTCAATGATATATTGTCACGCAGTATCAAATTAAATCTACAACCATACGCCATAAACTATACTGAAATATCAAAAGAAGGCGCAGGCCCACATTCTGATGGTCCCATCGTTGCACTTAATTATTACCTTAAAACAAATGGTGAAGCTACACTGTTCTGGGAACCAAAAGTATCTAACATAAAAGTATTACCTCCTATTCAGGGTCTAGATGGCGGTCCTATTAATTACAATACGTCTGTAGTTGGGTTTGAATCTAGTGAATTAAAATTGAGCAATTATTTTGTAGCCAAACCAAATGATGCGTATTTAATTGATGCATCATTTATACATTCAATTATAAAAAGAGACCATACTATTGTTCGCAGATTTATTAGATTTTTTTGGGAAAATGCTACATTCGATGAAGTATTAAATAGCATTGAAATACTACCAAAATAGTTGACCATAACTAAATACTATGATACAATAGGAACTGTTATGGAACTAATACGATACAGAGATGCGGGTATGAATACATATACTTGGTTTTATGTAAATGAAAAGAAACATTGTATTAGTCCTTTTTTTGATAGTGAGCAAGAAGCCAAAGACTGGTTTGAAAAAGTCTTTGACGAAATACAAGAGTAAGGTTTTATGTTTGAAAATTGGCATTGGGTTTATATGTGGGGCATTTTAGTTGTAGCCAACTATATGTTCTGGATAGTAAAAAGTCTTTTTGACAACGTGAAAGAGTAAGTTATTGCTGTATGAAGCAAAGAGAAAAGTGTTCTGGACGGGGGTGCGAATCCCCCCAGGTCCACCATAAGGAAGTTTGTGAAAAGTAAAAGTAAGTTCAGTCGTTTTAATCTTAAAGGCAACATTATGTGGTGCCTAAATTTGCGTAACGGATGGGTAAGAATTTACAACACTATAATTCGTTGGAATACCGATTGGACAACTAATTATAGATACTTTTCAATAGAACAAATAAAAGTTTCTTTATGATGGGCCTGCATAGTTTCGACAGGGCAAGTAGTAACAGAGTGGACAGCACGGTAGGCGATGACCGTTAATCAAGCAAAAAAAGTAAACGCAAACGACTCACAGTTCGCATTAGCAGCCTAAACACTGCTTAGGGTAAGACATACCTCGTAACAGAAAATCAGAAAAGGCTCTTAGGAGCCTTTTTCTTTGGCATAATTTTTCTAATAAATACTATATTAAATAGGATAAATTATGTCTTTTACGTTGTCTGATGGTGGAGTTCAAATATCTAATATTTCAATTTTAGGGCCTACCCCCGGAGCCCCCGGTATAACCGCAGCAACCCAAATTGGAATAGGGCAGGTACAAATAGATTATACTGCACCAATTTATAAAGGTGCATCGATCATTACACGATATTTTGTAGTTTCCTCACCTGGTAATATTACTGCTAGTATAACTACATTTACTTCCGGTAGTATTGTTCTTTCTGGTTTGACAGATAGACAAATTTATGTCTTTGTTGTTTATGCGGAAAATTCATATGGGTTTGGTGCAACTGCAATTAGTTCTCCGGTACAGATATATCCTGCAAAACCAGATGAACCTATAATAGTATCAGTATCTCAGCAAGGGTGGGGAGCTAATATTTCTTATACTGCCCCCTTACTGACAGGCCTTTCTCAGATACAATCATATACCGGTATCTCTACTCCGGGTAGTATTACTAAAACTGTAAATCAATCGGGTTCAGGATATTTAGTAATAGGTGATAATACAACTAAGTTAACATTAGGTACACCTTATACTTTTACAGCACATGCTACTAATTCTTATGGTGATAGTATAGAAAGTATTGCTAGCAATAGTTTAACTTTAACAAGGCCCACTGTTGACGGACCTACGTTAGTACCATCTACTTATCAAACTGATTTAAATGTGTATTTAACTGTCATCCCCCCAACACGTACTGCGGTTCAAGCACCGGTTACTACTTATTCCGTAACATTTAATGGCGGTACTACAACAGGTTCATCTTCTAGTACACGCACGGTTAGTTCAAGTATATTAGCTTGCAGAACTGCCGCTCCAACAGTTGAATCTGCAGGACCATATACATTAACGGTTGGAGGGATAGCAGCAATACCAGTTTCAACTACTTATCCTAACTCTTACGTTTATCCCTATAGTCCTTTTATGGGGGCTATAGCTAGTAATTTTAACGGAAGTAATTATTTAATAGGACCAACTAAACGTAGATTAATTAACACTGGGCCATTCAGTATTGAATGTTGGATAAAACCCGCAAATCCAGTTTCCGGTACCGACCAATGTATAGTTCAAAACTTTGATTGGAATGGTGGAAATAATTCTGGATTTATATTGTGGTTAACTGGTTCTGGAAAAATAAGATTAGAAGCAACTGATGGAGTATTTAGCCTTACAATTCCTACACAGCCTACAGTAATCGAAAGTAATTATGCACTACCGGCGAATACATTATACGCATTACGTTTTACTAATACTGCTACTAATGGTTCTCAGATGATAACCGGACCATTAACTCAAGCAATACTTACTGTTGGACCATTTACTATTGAAGCTTGGATAAAACCTAATCAGCCATCAGTAGCGGTAAACATGTTAGTTGTTGAAAACGCACGATGGTCTGCTGGTAATGCCGGAGGATTCAGAGTATATGTAACGACTGCTAATACCATAAGGTTAGATGCTGTTAATGGAACATGGAATTCTTTTCCAACGGTTTTAACTAGTACTACATCAATACCAAATGGAGATTATACTCATGTAGCAATAACTAGGGACAACAACAATGATATAAGGATTTTTCTTAATGGGGTAGTAGATGTCTCTACTGTTAATAATTCAAGTAATTTTAGTAACATAGCGTATAGCTCTGGTACCGGTGGTTTAGGTACATTAAGAATAGGTGCAAGTCAATCTGATTCTACTTACCCCAATCCATTCCAAGGGTTTATATCTAATTTAAGAATAGTTCCGGGGGTTGCAGTATATACTGTATCTTTTACCGTTCCTAATTTTTTGCTAAGTGCTACACAAAGTTCAAGTACAAATATAGCGGCTATTGGCCCTGTTATACCATCAGATGGTTATAGTGTACTTTTTAATCCAAATATAAATGCAAAACAATACTTAACAGTACCCTATAATTCTATTTTTGATATCCCGACAGACACTCAATGGACTATTGAATGCTGGGTATTAACAAGTAGTACAAATGCTTTTATTATAGCCAATAGAAATTGGAATTATGGTAGTGGTGGTCCTACATGGGGATTTAGCCTTCAAGGTGGAGTCACACCACAATGGGACATAGCTGGATCAGGATCTGCAAGTTTTGTCTTGGCTACATCTACTTTAAGTGGTACACTGGGTCGATGGAATCATTATGCATTTACCCGTGATTCTAACAATGATTGTAGAATTTTTGTTAATGGACAGGTGGGTGTTACCCGTAATGATAATAGAGCAATGACTAACGCTGCCGGACCTGTATTTATCGGTGTTGCTAGTAATCTCAGTAACTCCTCATATTCTTCTGGACATATATCAAATTTAAGAATTGTTAAGAATCAAGCATTATATACTACCAATTTTACACCAAGCACAAGTCCATTAACTAGAACAAGTCAAGGTGCTATAGCATCTAATGTAATTTTAGTAATATGCCAGGGTAATACTTTATCTGATAATGGAACAGGTAATAGTGGCTCTACGTTTACCCTATCTGCTTTTGGAAATATTAATTATGTAAATACACCTATAATTACAAAACATTACAGTCCTTTTGGTACTCAAGCAGTACTTCTTGCAGGACAATCTAGTTCAGCTACCACCGACAATTCCGGTCTTTCACCACTTAGTGGCGGTGCTGGAGGGGTTGTTTTATTTCAAAATAAATGGTATCATATTGCAGTATCACGTGATATATATAATGTTGTTCGTATTTTTGTTGATGGGGTTGCAGATACTAATACAGTAACTTATCCAGCAAGTTTAAGTTTACGTGCTACGCAATCCGTCGGTAATCCAGGACCAACATTCAGAATAGGAGCACGTGTTAAAGATTCTAGTGTATCTAATAATTATACTGGTTTACTATCTGATTTACGTATCATTCAAGGTTACTATCGTTCAATTAATTTTTCATTACCAACAGAACTATCAAATGCTAGTGAAACCTTGAGTAATATATATCCAATATTGTCTTTACCAAACAATACTTATACCTTTACTGGTGTTTCAAATAATATATATGGTGACGGGCCTGCAGGTACTGCATCATCTCCGTTTATTGTTAATAACAGTCAAATAGCATGGGTTAATACAAGTACAGTAAATGCAATCAGCACAACATGGACAGTACCTGCAGGTGTTTATTCTATTAGTGCAGTTGTAATAGGAGGGGGCGGAGGAGGAGGATATAAATCGGGCGGAGGCGCCGGTGGTGGTGGAGGAGGAGGATTGACTTATGCTAATAACATCACTGTTAATCCAGGGGAAGTTTTAACAATACGTGTTGCATTTGCAGGTGCATTCGCTACTGCATCGCTATCTCCTGGATATGGTGGAAGCTCATCAATTACCAGAGCCTCTGCAACTGTTTTAATTACTGCTAGTTCAGGGTATGCAGGCTCTCAAAATGCTAGTACCGCTGGTGCTCAGGGCGTTGGAGGGAACGGAACAATAGTAAACGGTTCTGGATTAAATGTTGAAGGTGAAACTGTAACCGGGTATAGTGGTAAAGCAGGTAACGGAGGAAGCGGCACTACAAATGGTCAAGGTGGTAGTGCGGCTACGTATACAGCACAACCGACTACTACTCTTGTAGGTATAAGTGAACTAGGTAGTGCAGTATCCGGAGTAAACGGTGTAGGTGGTAGTAGCGGTTCTAATGGTGGTCCGGGTGTCGTGCGAATTGTATGGCCAGGAGAATTTAGAAAATATCCAGATACAAACGTTAGTACAAATCTTTAAGTGTTTACACTGGGTAAAAACAATGATTTTCTCTATGTTATTTTTGATTTTTCCGTGTATAATAACGATATATACTATGACAGTATGTCAAACTTAACCAGGAGAAAACTATGTGGACAAAACCAACAGCATCTGATATGCGTTTCGGATTTGAAATCACGATGTATATTGCTAACCGCTAATATATATTGAAATCAAAAAAAGGGCACTAGTTGCCCTTTTTTCTTTACTGCTTCTGAATAATCATATATACTATTAACATGAGTACTGAACAAGACAAATTCAACCATTCTAAGCGTTTACTCAAGGATGAGAACGCCATTAAAAAGCAAACTAGGATTGCTAAATCAGCAGGCATAAAAGTTGACGAACCACATAAGTTTGCCAAACATCATGCATTAGACTGTGGTAATCCAGAATGTTTTTTATGCGGTAATCCTAGAAAAACACATAAAGATAAGCTAACTCAACAAGAGAAACGTTTATTTCAAGATGTAGAACAAGAGCGTGATAAACGCAGTAATGGTCTACCAAAAAGTGAAGAATGAGACAGTAATATTTCTGTCACATTTTTACTAATAAATACATAATCATTTAAACACTAAGGAGATAAAATGAGATTTACAAAATTAGCAGTAACATTCGCATCACTATTGATTGCAGGTTCAGTATTTGCTGGAGGCTATGCATCATTGGAATATTATGATGAAAGCAATCGTCTAACCGGTGCAGACAACATTAAAGAAGCATTGGTCATCGGTAACAAAGTTGGTGACACAGACTATAGTCTTAAAATGGAAAACAGCCAAACAGAATTTGGCAGTGGTTCTATTACACAAGGTCTTGAAGTTCGTGTAAAACAATCTTTTGGTGACAAGGGTGGTATCCGTCCTTACTTGGGTGTTCGCCTGGGTGAAAAAGTATCTAGTTCAACTAACTTTAGTCACTATGCTTTTGATGCAGGAGTCAAGATTCCTCTAGGCGCAGGTTTTACCGGTGATGTTGGTGCTCGTTATCGTGATGCATTTGATACATCAAACAGTTACACCACACAACGTGCTCACCTTGCAATTGGTTATGAATTAACTAAACAAGACGCAATTGCAGTTCGCTGGAGCCGTAGCTGGGGTGATGAAGAAAAAGACGCAGTACGTTTACAGTACACACGTAGTTTCTAATCAGTATTTAAAAAATCGACCGCAACGATTGAGCGGAGCTGAAACCCGTAATCAGCACTAGGACCCGAAAGGGTCTTTTTTATTGACAAAAATACCTTGATATGTTATAATCTTGCTATGAAGATAGAAAAAGCAACTGATTGGCAAGATGTGCATACTAAACTGCGTAGTCAAATGCTTAGTATTGGATACAATCCTGATTTGCAACGTATGCTTAACAACATTACTAATATGGTAAGTGAGTTAAGTAACCTAGAAGTAGATGCTAGACGTACACGCATAGAACATTATGCAAAGGAAAAGGTCAATGAAGTTAATAAAGCCATTGACCATTTAGAAAAGTTATTGTTGATAGCACAGTTAATGCGTTAATGTTTCTTTACATCAACTAATAAATCAAAACCAACTTGTTGTATTTCCATGTCAAAGTTATGTTCTTTGGCAATATGTTCAAATACTTTCTTACTGAACCCAGTACGGTGTATCATAAAGTCAACCCGATTCTTATGTACACTATGACGATGACCGTAGATAATATCAATAGGACTAATTGGTCCACCAGCACTTTCATATACAACGTCAAGTAAATCACCTGATGCAATCTTTTCACCTATAACTTGTAGGTTAGGTGTCAATATTCTAACATATCCATCGGGCTTGCACACACGCAATAACTCACTGATAACACTAGGTACTTTAAAGTAATCAATATGTTCAATCATATGTGAAGTGTAAGCACAATCTACATAGTTATTTGGTATATGACTTATATCAGTTACATCAGCTAGTATATCTGGATTAAACTTATTATCAATATCCAATGATATCTCACGCATATCTTCAAATACTTCAGTATACAATAAATCTTTAATTGCTATACCGCCAAACCCAACGTTCAATACAGTCTTATCAGTTGTTGGTTGTAATGTTTCAGGTCTATCATATCTATCCCACCATTCACGCCAATTCATTTGGTCATCTTCTTCTGTATCATATTGCATATGTAATGCAAGACTTGGAATAGGAACAAATAAATAATAGCCGCGCTTTCTAAACAATTGGTTGATAGTATTATCTTCCATTTTACTAGTAACCTCATGTTTGCCCATTGCTTCAAACACATCCCAATTGTCTTTGATAACTTGATGATGTACCATAAAACAACTAGCAGTCATGGGCAATGTACGCCAATGACGTCCTTGTCTACGAATGATATGACTTTGTACTGCTGTGTTTTCTGGTATATACTTATATGGATCGTCATATGGATAGATACTAGTAAAGTTACCCAATGCACCGCTGGTAAACATCATTGTTTGAATCATATCATAAATTGCAGTGGTGTCGTATAAATAATCATCTTGTGCAAAGTACACAATCTCTTTTCCATAATCACGACCGTGTTCATAGCAACGTAGTATGCTTGGCATGATACCATACGTATCAAGTGCAATGAATTGTGTTTTAAATGTAGCGATATTGAGATTGTTTTTAATCTCATTCACAATTGACGCATCACTATGGTCATCAAATACAACTAATTCAAATGTGCTATCTAAGTATAATTCCTTAGCATAGTTCATTGTCTCTACTAAACTACGTGTGCAACGTCTTGTTATCTCACCTTTGGGTGCTTTAACAAAACGTTCATTCTGATTCATTCCTAGATAGTGCTGGCTATCACCTTTGCTATGTGTTTGTAATACTACTAATACATTTATTCCCATTTAAATAAACCAAGTTATAATACTGTATCGTGTGCCTTTAGTTACAGGCATTATTTCATGTGGGTACATAAAGTTACTAGGGAACATTAATACGCTACCCTTTTTAAGAAAAACTTTCTTTTCTCTATCCCAAAAAGCAAACTCACCGCCTTCATAGTCATCATTTATTGCAAATGAACAACTAACTGCTCTCGGTTGTTTTAAGAAACTATCAGTATGCTGGATGTAAAATTGTCCTTCATTATATCTTAACAGTTCATAGCCACTATCTTGATCTATTCTAGCTTCTGGAAAAACTTCATTATACTTTTGAATTGCAGTAGCGGCAGCTTTAAATAATTCTTCATCTAATGCTTTTCTTATTTCAGGATTTTGCTGAATAACAGCTTGGAAACTTAATCCAATGGTATCAGTATTCCGTATCTTTGTATCAAGAACTCCTGCACCTATAATAGTTGGTTGCCAGTCATTGCTATTTACATACTCACTTAAAATCCTATCACAAAGGTCATCGGAAACAATATTTTCAAATACTTGTATATAATCTTCAATATTCTTTTTGTATTCTACTTTGGGTAACATGACTTCTTTTGTAGCTTCTGTTCGTTTTTCCATTACTAATTTTTTTGTTTCTTTATCTTTGTTATCAAAGAATGCATAATTTCTATCACCCCTACTACGTACATAATGCAAAAATACTTGAACATATTCTTGCCCTTGAAATTGTTCACGCCAGTGTTCGGCTTCACAACCCAAATACATCATAGCATCTCCGGATTTTAAATTTAATGATACCTCTTCACCGTTTGGTTTTTTAATATAGATGGGCCATTCTGCGTCACCAGCTAAGTGTAGTGTTAAACTAATTTCACACGCATCCCTATCTTTGTGAATTTTTAAATCACTGCCTTCTTTATATACTCTTGCATAGGTGTATGTTGGTAACACTGGCTCACCCAAAAAATTATTAATCTGGGGTGTTCTTTCACATAACAATTCTAAAAAGTCTATATAATTGTAAACTGCATGAGAATTTTCAACTTGAGTGTCACCGGGTAAATTTTCTTCAATACAATAATTTATGAATTTGTTATATAAATGATTTGCATGATCCTGTGATATAAAATTAGGGATGTATAGATAGTTATTGTCTATTAATTTCTGATTCATATTATTCTAATAAATTATTGTCTGAGGTTCTGTCAACTATTAATTGTTTTTTCAATTCGTTCATATCGTTTGTTGCGGCAGCAAGCAATACTCTATGACTAGCTTCATTAGCTTTAACCATTTCATTTCTAAAGCTTTCGACTGCGGCGCCAGTTGAACGTTGTTGACCTGAATTTTCAATTAATAGCATTGGGATTAATGCAACTGTGCAGTTCCATTCATCTACACGTTTGCCTGTGTTCATGTCGTAGCCTTCTACTTTAACGAACCAGGCACAGTCTAATCCAATACATTCTTTTTTGAAGATTGGGCAAAGATTTTTTCTTTTTAATTCCATAGTATGTCTCACTTATGTTAGTGATATATTTACTGTGTAAAAAGAAACCCAAATAATTTTATGTATCGACTATGTTAGTATTTGGATATTCCCTATGTTCATAATCCAAATCGTTTTTTAAACCTATTAAAGTTTGTAGTAACTTCTTCTGCCGATAAAGCACGATTGTATACCGCAACTTGATTAATTCTTGCACTAGCATACTCATTAGCAATGGCATCACCGCCAACATAGAATGGCATAGCAGTAGTCCTAAAAGTTGGTTGATCGGCATCACGTACTCCTACCTGTATGCCATTTACATACAGTTTCATATTAGCTGTTCCACTTTGTGACCCATCATAGACCGCTGTGATATTTTGCCATGTGTTGAGAGTGAACATATAGTATATTTCAGCGGGAGACATCTCAAATTTCTGTGTGGTTAATTTGTAAAACGTAGATCCTACAGCTCTATAACCCATTAAAAGACTAGAATCAGAGTTTGTAACAGGATAAACCCATATACTCCAGGTAAATGCTGTGGATGCTGATTGTATCGGAGTTTGATAGGCAGGTGTCCCGCTAAAAATAACTCTTTTCGCCTCGCTACTTACAAAACTAAAATAACTACTATCAGTTGCCGAAGTAAATGCAGGACCAGTATAAAGTTGACTAGAACCAATATGTAGTAAACCATCAGTTCCGTTACCACTCAAATCTTTCCAAGTTTGTCCTGTTCCTGAATAACTTGAAGATTTTCCTGCATCCAAATAAAGTTGTAACCCGGAAGAGATGGGTGTTGATGTACTGGTATCTCCAATAGAAACAGCGTTAATACCAGAGCTACTAGTACTAGTAATTACCGGGGTACTGGTATAACTGGTTTCACGAATCTCTAACATAAAAAATTCAGTTCCCTCTGTTGTTAGATCCGCAATAGCAGTTCGAGTAATAACAGCTTGGTTATTCTGTACTGTGACTGTACCCTGAAGCAGACCGTCTGTGAAATCATCAGCGGAAACAGCGTAACCGGGGTACGCATAAGTGGTCCAATATAATGTTGTACCGTTGGCAACGTTGGTGGTGGTCAGAGTAAATGTTGCCGTATAATTACCTTCGGATATATACCAGTTAAGTGACAAATTATCGGTTACTCCAATGAATGATACATATGCTGGTGTAGGTGTTGTACTTGTATCATTAATAGTAACAGTATTACTTGTAGCAACCACATCTCCGATAACACTGACTGTTCTAATACTAACTGTAAATGTTTCTGCACCCTCGGTAGTTAAATCAGCAGTGGGTGTTACTGAGAAAGAGCCAGTATTAGATGTAATTGTAAATGACCCATTAATGGTAGAAAAGTCACCTGAGTTAGTAGCAATAGTCCAATATAATGTTGTGCTATTAGCTACATTGGTAGTAGTAACATTAAATGTACCAGCACTACCTTCATTGATTGATGTGGGTATTACTCCAAATGCATATGTGGGGCTAGTACTAGTATCATTGATAGTAACATTATTACTTGTAGCAACCACATTAACAAACTGACTGTCGGTACTAATTTTAACAATGAATGTTTCATTTCCTTCTGTAGTGATATCTGCTGTTGGTGTTACTGAAAAAGAACCAGTATTAGATGTAATAGTAAATGACCCGTTAATGGTAGAAAAGTCACCTGAGTTAGTATATACAAACCAATATAGTATAGTGCTATTAGCTACATTGGTAGTAGTAACATTAAATGTACCGGAGCTACCTTCATTGATTGATGCGGGTATTACTCCAAATGCGTATGTGGGCGGGGGAGTAATGCTAGTATCATTGATAGTAACAGTATTACTTGTAGCAACCACATCTCCGGTAACACTGACTTTTCTAATACTAACAGTAAATGTTTCGTTTCCTTCCGTAGTTAAATCAGCAGTGGGTGTTACTGAGAAAGAGCCAGTATTAGATGTAATTGTAAATGACCCATTAATAGTAGAAAAATCACCTGAGTTAGTAGCTATAGTCCAAAATAGAATGGTTGCGTTAGCTACGTTAGTAGTTGTAACATTAAATGTACCGGCGCTACCTTCATTGATTGATGTGGGTATTACTCCAAATGCATATGTGGGGTCAGTACTAGTATCATTGATAGTAACAGTATTACTTGTAGCAACCACATCTCCGGTAACACTGACTTTTCTAATACTAACTGTAAATGTTTCATTTCCTTCTGTAGTGATATCAGCAGTGGGTGTTACTGTAAAAGAACCAGTATTAGATGTAATTATAAATGAACCTTTAAAATCTCCAAAGTCACCTGAGTTAGTAGCTATAGTCCAATATAATGTTGTGCCATTAACAACATTGGTTGTTATGACATTAAATGTACCAGCACTACCTTCATTGATTGATGTGGGTATTACTCCAAATGCATATGTGGGGTCAGTACTTGTATCGTTAATTGTTACTGGTAAACTAGTAGCAACTACATTAATAAACTGATTGTCGGTACTAATTTTAACAATAAATGTTTCGCTTCCTTCTGTAGTAGCATCCAATGTCGGTGTTACTGAGAACGAGCCAGTATTAGATGTAATTGTAAATGACCCGTTAATGGTAGAAAAGTCACCTGTGTTAGTATCTACAAACCAATATAGAATGGTTGCGTTAGCTACGTCAGTAGTAGTAACATTAAATGTACCGGCGCTACCTTCATTGATTGATGTGGGTATTACTCCAAATGCATATGTAGGCGGGCTAGTACTTGTATCATTGATAGTAACAGTATTACTTGTAGCAACTACATCTCCGATAACACTGCCTATCCTGATTTTAACAGTAAATGCCTCCGCACCCTCGGTAGTTAAATCAGCAGTGGGTGTTACTGAAAAAGAACCAGTATTATTTGTAATGATAACTGAACCATTAATAGTAGAAAAGTCACCTGCGTTAGTAGCTAGAGTCCAATATAGTGTGGTGCCGTTGATAATATTAGTTGTAGTAACATTAAATGTACCAGCACTACCTTCATTTATTGATGCGGGTATTACTCCAAATGCATATGTGGGGTATGTTGGATCTATTAATGTAATTGTTGGAGTTTGAGCAAATACAGTAGTAGTGATGTCACTATTTTTTCTTAGTTGTATTGTAAATGTTTCATTACGTTCAGGTAATTCACTCGCAAGAATGGTAATATTAAATATTCCGGAACCCGATGATTCGTTCCCAGTTGAGTTTAAGAATGAGCCTGAAGATACTGAAAAGTCATTAGTTGAAGTTGTTAAATGATTTATAGTCCAATATAAAGTTGATCCAATAGGAACATTGGTCGTCCTAACTGTATAACTATAAGAAATTCCCTCAGTTACTGATGTTACTGGACTATCAAATGTATAAGTTGGGGTTAATGAAGTATCGGTAATCAATATAACATCACTTATTGCTACTAAAGGTCCTATTGTAATCAAATCTACATATCTTCTTACTACTATTCTAAAAGACTCAAGACCTTCTGTCAATCTATCTAACCAGGGGGTAAGTGAAAACGAACCGGTAGAAAGTGCAAAGGTTCCTGAATGGTTGAACATATTTTCTATTATTATTGGAGGTGTTGAAGTTGAATATACTCTAGGATATGATCCGGTATAAGTTAGTGTTAAATTAAAAGTAGAATTATCAACCATAGACATGTTAGTACATATTAATAATACTGTATTTGTAATATTTGTTAATTGTACGGGTGTTGATGATATTGTAAAATTAGAAGTGTATAATGCTGTACCTTTAATTATACGTAGATTGCTTATATTTCCATTAAAGTATCCATTAGCACCAAACCCAATTCTTGATCTAGTATAAGTGAAGTTGTTAGTAACTGATGCGCTACCCTGGCTTAATCCATCTACGAACATATATAATGTCCCGTTTGATCTAGTAACAGCTACATGATACCATCTGTCACGTGCTAGTGCAGTAGTCCCGGTTAGTTTATTAACATTTTTCGTACCAAATATTAATCTGTTGCTACTGTTAATATAAAACCCGTAACCTGGCCCTTCTAGCTCACCTGTGCCGGGTGCTGGTACTCTAGTGTCGTATATTGCTTGACTTACATTTATAGTTGTCAAATAAATCCAACATTCTATGGTAAAATCTGAGGTTTCCATAGCAAGTACACTGTTACTATCCATTACTAGAGAACTTGACCCGTTAAAATTTACAGAAGATGTTAGTGAATTACTTACAAAATCTAAGATAGTAGCAGAACCGTCATTAATCTCCCAATAATAAGACGTAGGATTAACTGAAGTAGTTTGAAAATTAACAGTTGTAGTAACACCCTCAGACATTACTCTTGGTAATAACGGGAAAGTATATTCTGGGTTCTTTGAAGTATCAACTAACACTATAGGTGAAACTGACGCTACAATAGTACCAGGTGCAATTGCTGTTCTAAGATTTAATATAAATGATTTATCGCCACCTGTAACTCCCCCTCCTACTGTTGTAATTGAAAAAGTGCCTACCCCTGCAGTAAGTGTGATTGTTCCCGAAACCGCACCACTAAAATTACCGGCAGCGGTCGTATCATTTACAATATCCCAGTATAATGTAGTAATTGTAGTATTAATTGCATTTACAGTGTATGTTGTAGTAGTATCCTCATTTATATAAGTACTTGGATTTATAAAATAATATGATTCTGTATTATCTATTATTGATATAATATTACTAGTAGCAACCACATCTCCGGTAACACTGACTTTTCTAATACTAACAGTAAATGTTTCAGTTGATTCTGTAATCATATCTACTGCCGCAGTAGTTATAGTAAATGTTTGTAAATATTGTTGTTTTAAGCTAGTGTTATCAATGATAGTAGTACCATTCAATGTAATTGACCCTGATATTACACTTCCGGTAAAATCTGCGGCTGTCGTGGGTGTAGTGTCTATTGTCCAATACAATGTCCCACTATTGACATTACTTATAAATTGTAATGTAACTGATTGGCCTTCTAATATTGATATTGGTGGGGTAATAAAATTATATGTTGAACCTGCAAATATATCAATAATGCTAGCAGTAACTGCTGGGGTAATGCCTGTAATTGTTAGATTTTTTGTTCCAGAAAAATCATAAACATCAAGACTAAATGTCTTTGTCCCTACAGTACTTGAATTTGCTATAGGTGTAATACTGAAACTACTTGTATTATTGTCTATTGTTGTATATCCAGTAACTGAATTAAAATCTGCATTAACTGTAGGAGATATTGGAGTTACTTTCCAAAGTAATTGTGAACCATTAATTAAATTAGTTGTGGTTATATTATATGTTATTGTTTGCCCTTCACTTAATGAAGTAATTGGTGTAACAAAAGTAATAGTACTTGGATTAATAGTTACAGATGAGCTAGTTTGTAATGTTTGATTTGTGCTATTTTTTACTGCAACGGTAAATGTTTTTGATGTGCCGGTATATACAGATTTTGGAGTGATATAAAACGTACCGGTGTTATTGTATATATTAACAGTGCCACTAATACTTACAAAATCAGTTGATATTGTGGGTGAAATTAAATCTATAGACCAGTTTAATCTAGTACCGTTTGGTACGTCGGTTGTAGTGATTGTAAAAGTACCAGCAGTGTTCACATTAATTGTTGCTGGTGGTGTGATGAACGTAACTGTTGGTGGAATGTCACCCACTATTATGGTTACACTAGTAGCTAATAGTAATCCTGACCTAGTACTTAATGAAACTGTAAAATTCTCGTTTGGGTTGGATTCTACTAATAAATCTATTATTGGTGTAATAGTAAATGTACCTGTGTTACTTGTAACGACTACTGAACCAGTTGCAGAAGAAAAATCGGCATTACTAGATGTTACATTATTGACTGCATAAGTCAATAATTCTCCATCTCTTAATCTTGTCGTAGAAAATGAAAAAGACCCAACAACCCCTTCATTTACCGAACCACTCGTCAAGTAAATCGAACCAGGTCTGGAAGTAAAGGTAGCAGTAGGATTGGTTGCTTCAGTTATAGTTATTGGTTGACTAGCCGCCATTATTGTGCCATTAACCGAATCACTTCTTAATTGAACGATAAACGCACCGCCATTATCCCAAACACCGTTATCTGTTACCACAATTGTTTGTCCAAATGTTGCACCAGTTGTAACAAAAGATCCTGACATTGCAATAGAACTTAGTGCACCGGTTAGTCCTGAATTTACTATAGTCCAATATAATGTAGACGAAGTAGGCACACTGACTGTAGGAGTATTCCAAGTAATTGAAACAGAACCACCTTTAGCAACGGTAGTAGCAGATTGTGATGCCCATGTTGCCCCGTAGGCACCATTTTTAATTGCAAGTATTAAATCAACGTACTTTACCCCTAAGTTAAATGTTTTTGGTCCTGTACTAGTAAATGGTGCCGAAACACCGGTAGTGTGAAAGTGTTCGCTAGTTGATGCTACTGGTCTAACTTGACCGTTACCCATACCAGCACCGGTATTTTGAGCAGTAAACTGTTGCCCAACCGTTCTGTTATAATAATATGTGTACTGGGGGATTGTAGAGGATTCTGTAGATCCTGTTATAATATCCCATTGAGCCTGTGTAGTGCTTCCAAAAGCGGCAATTGTATATTCATTACCTATAATTAAACTACCCACATTTACTACTGAGTTTGGTGCAGCCTCTGACCAAGAATTTTGGTCATAACTGGGCGCACTCTCGGCAGATGCAAATCCATAATATGTAGGGCGTCTAGGGGTTGTGGGTCCTGGGGCAGGATAAGGCCACGTATAACCTGTTTCAACAGTTCCAAAGTCTTGTTTAGCTCTAAGAGATACAGTTCCGGAATGTGTATGTGTAGGAAGGTCTATAGTAGCCGGTGAAGTAGGGTTTGAAAACGGAGAACTCGAAGCTGTTACAGTCATTGCAGTTCCGGGATGAACACTAGTAAAGTTAGTTGTTCCGCCAGTGGTACCACCTAGAATACCTATACCTGTAATTACTATTGCGTGGTCACTGACGGTTGTAGTATCTCTTGTCCATCCGCTAGGAGCCGCCCCCATATTAAAAAACTTTTTTGTACCATTACCAAACGCTGCTGCCATTAAATTATCCTGTTCTTGTGCATAAAATTACATCCAAGTATTTTACACTAAATGAAAAATTACTTGTTAGATCAAATGGTCCGAACGGAAAAGTACTATAAGGAGATGTTGCAGTATGCGGATGTGCCGCACCACCTCCAGTAGCACTTGTTGCTACTCCGCTGTAACCTTGGTAATAACTATAACCTGTCCTACCACCAGGCTGCGCTGGATTACCTACGCCAGCTAAGTCACCATCAGAATTGACATATGTGGTAGATGGAGCAGGGGACGGATAAGCAGGACCGAGTGGTGAAGCAGGTCCCATTTTGTGAGTATGCGGCTGGATACCACTACCACCTGGCGCCGCCGTCACGCTTGCACTAGTGATACGGTATGAACCCCCGACAGCTACTGTGGTTGTGTTTAGTGTTGAAAATGGAACAGTATTTGTAGGACCTGATGCACCTACCGCCCCTGAAGTTACTCTTAGTGCGTAATCATTATATGTTGTGTTTTTTGTCCACTTCACTGGTGCGGTTATTTGTCTAAATAACGTGACGCTTCCTGTTGGTATTGATGTAATGATAGTTGCCATATATTAAATGAGTAGTCTTTTACTTTTTAGTTGCCACTATTGAATATATATATTTAATTCTTAAATCAATAGTGGCTGAAGATGTTAGTTTTAAACCACCTGAAAATTGACCGTGACTATGACCTTCACCTGGGGCATTTAAGTTGGTTGGACTATATAGCGGGCTTTCATATGCTAAAACAGTTCTTGAATATGGTCCCGGGGCATTTGCTGGGTGACCGGTGTAAGCCCCACCAGGTACGTGAACTGGGTTCAACTTGCTCCCGAGTGTTGGTCCCGATGTGTGTGTTGTCGCTGTATTTAGAAAAGCAGAATTTTTACCATAGTGTAAATGAGATGGCATTTGTGCAACAGTAGTATAGTTTATTCCGGTTTCAAAAAGCCATTCACCTGTTTCTTCAGGAAATGCAAATACGGTTGAAGGATACGTTGATGAAAAAGGATTTGATCCTCCATCACTCAACGTTGCACCTGTAGTAACTCTAAGTGTCATGTTGCTTGTATCTATTTGTGTCCATCCAAGTGGTGCAAATGCTTGAGCAAAAAACATAGTAGTGCCTTTGTATTCTGGTTCAGGATCCGGAATATAAATTCCTATCGCTGCATAACCTTTTGATCCTGTAATTCCGCTTAATAATGGCATTTAAAACTCACTGGTATTAACTATTGTATGATGCATATGTTCCTGTAACCTGTGTAACTGCCCCGGATACCACGAATATACTGAAAGAAAAATAATCTACAGCACTAGTAGTACCTGTTGGCACTACACCACCGAACCATTTTACTGTAACAGCGGAGCCGCCGTTAATTGTAACTGAAGTAGGTGTATATGCTGTAGTACTACCCTGTGCAATTACAATTGTTGCAGTTACTACTCTACTTAGCCCGATACCAACACCCGGAACATTTGCAAATGCCGCTTGGAAGTTACTACCTACTGATGCATGGTAGAATATAGTACCTGTATTCAAATTGTATGTACCTACTGTAGGGGTAGTAAGTACCTCTGCAATACCTTGTAAAGTAGTTATACCGTTTACAGTTAAAGTGGTACCTATATTTGCTAGACCTGTTGTAGTTATGTTACCTGAAGTTATGTTTCCTGTTGTAGACAACGGAACTGTAATATCTTGACTACCATTAAAAGACACACCATTAATGAGTCTTGCTGTAGTTAATGTAGCCGCAGAACCATCTATACTAGTTATACCTGTAAGTGCTTGTGTAGCTGATGTTCTGTTAGTTGTTAAAGCAGTAGTACCTACATAGAATGTTGAAGAAGAAGTAGCCCAACTTAGTCCACCAGATCCATCAGTTTTTAAAAATTGTCCGTCTGTGCCGCCGGTTATTTTTAGATTTGCCACTGCACCCAGTGATACATTTGCAGTTGTAGTAAAGTTAACGATACCTGTTGCATTGCTTACAGTTAATCCAGTTAGAGATCCTATACTAGTGATACTTGGTTGTATACCGGTTGCAATTATACCTGTGATATTGTTGCCGGCAATATTACCTAGTGGATCACGAACCACAATAGTATTCGCAAGACTTGTCACTGAGGTACTATACCCATCTACTAAATCAGCATTTAAGTTGGCAACCTTTGTAGTTGTAAGAACAGTAAATGGCGTAGTACCTTGACTTGCTGTGAAATTTATAGAAGAAGGAAAAACTACACCAGAATATACGTTACCGGATGTATCAATTCTAAATTTACTTAAACCACCTACTCGTAAGTCCATTAATAGACTACTTGAACTACTTGCGGTGTTAATAATATTTGTATATATACCGGTAAAAATTACTGAACTATTGTTCCATGTTTGTGATACTTGAATAGCAGGATTGCTTGCCGTTGATAATGTACCGGTAGAAATATTAGCAACGTTTGCAAATAAATTACCGTTAACCGTTGCTCCAGTTGAACCTACACTAAGAATAACTACATCGTTAACTACAGAATACACATTACTATTATTAAGTATAGCAAGATAACTAGTGCCATTAGAAAACTGTCCATTAAATGAAGTAGCAGTAATATTACCACCTTTATCAACACTAAATTTACTTGATGTTGTTCCACCGCTAGTTACTTGTAAATCAATTAATTTACTAGTTGCACTACTTGTTAAATCTATGATATTTGAATATATACCAGTAAATGCTATAGATGTATTATTCCAAGTTTGTGATACTTGAATAGCAGGATTGCTTGCCGTTGATAATGTACCGGTAGAAATAATTGCGTTATTGGCATTTACGTTACCTATAATTGTAATCCCGGAACTACCAACAGTTGAAATTAATGTACCACCAACTACTGTATTAACATTACCTGCATCCGCAATAATGTTTATGTTAGATGTACCGTTTGATATTTTATCTAAGTTAGTCCATTGAATTGCAACACCGGTTGACTGAAGTATTTGACCATTTGTACCCGCAGCCGATGTTGTACTGACGTTTGGTCCTGATTGATAGACAACCCCACCTGTAACACCACCTGCAATATTAGCAGTAAACGCAGTACCGTTGATGCTAACACCAGTAAGTGTCTGATTAGCACTTGTTCTGTTTAATGCGATACTAGTAGTACCGATATAATGAACATCAGTTGGTTTAGAAATATTTGTTAATGCTGCCCCGTTGCCGATATAGTTGTTAGCACGTATGTTGCCATACGATGTTATAGTCACTACTTCATTAGTTGTAGTTACAATATTTGCAAATACAAATTCATTGGTGTATGTTTTATACCCAATAAATGCATCTGCTATAAGAAAAGAACCTGAACTTAGCACAGGCCCAGTTTGGTCAACAGTCGGGTTATTAAATAATGTAAATGCTACTGGTGTGGTACTATTATCTACTATACTCGCACTTTGGAATGTTAATAATGCTACAGTTCCTGTAATACTTGTTACAACTGATCCAGTAGAACCTACAGTAGTGTTATTTAAAACAGTAAGTCCTGGATTAAATGCCCCAATAAATATGCCTTGATTTTTAATTAAACGGAAGTTGCTAATTGAACCATTGTAATATAATGTATTGACGAGAGCAGATTGGTAGCTTGCCCCAAATGTATTCCAAGTAATTGCACTTGACCCTACAGCAGATGAATATGTAGTAGAGCCGGCAGCCACTCCGTTAATATAAATTGTAACTGTAGAACCTATTCTTGATACTGCTATATGTGACCATTCACCGGCAACAATAGCAATTGATGAAAATAAACCAAAGCTGAGAACCGCACTGTAATATTTTGTGCCGGTAGCATAGTCTCCAAATATAGCATTATATCCGCTGTTTGCCGCAATAATTGTTGCAGTACTTTTACCTACAAAAGTTTCTTCAGTTTTACTAACTGAAAAAGGTGAAATAGTAGCACCTGCAACAAAGTTAGGCATAGTTCCTGAACCTGAAGTTCCGTATGATGCAAGTAATACTGATGTTAACACTGTTCCACTAGGAGCAGTTATTGTAGTGTTTGTTCCTTCTGGTACGTTAAGAGTAGTGTTTACTATACCAAAACTAACAAACGGTTTACCATTTGTGTGTATGCCAATACTAAATGCACTAGCACCTGCACCCTGACTAAAAAGAACACCTGCTGCCACAAAACTCGTTGGATTTACATATGCTTCAATAGTAAAATCACCCGTCAAAGCAAAATTAGCATTGGCTGGTGTAGTTATGCGTTGCGTTGACCCGTTAAATCCAACTCTCCAACTAATCTCTCTTCCTGTTGGAGTGGTATAATGTAATAGTAACCCTCTATCTTTTCCGTCGTTAACAATAAGAGATGCTCCACTAGCCCCGCCGCCCATTTCAAAGATTGGGTCAACTAATCTTGTAGTTGTTGTATTGATAGTAGTAGTTGTACCGCTAACAGTTAAATTACCGGACAATGTTAAGTCAGTGGCATTTAGTTTTGATGCATTTAATTGTCCAGTAGCTGAATCAAATGATATATTGGTGTTTGCCTGTAATGCATAATTGCCGGCTGCACCACCATTAACAAATACTGGATAGAATGTACCTGTTGCCGGCGAAACAGTAACTGCCCCGTAGTCACTTACGTTAGCATATGCTACGTTTAAATTATTAACACGTGTAGTGCTTGTAACACTTATTGGGACAGTACCGATAGCTACGCTAGATATTAATGAACCACTAGTAGTTAGATTACCAGAACCGGCATCAACTGTTAGTTTGCTAGTTGTGTATTCTTTTTGACCACCGGTCTCACTGCTAACTAGTGTTGGATAATATGATCCTGAAGTAGCAGAAGAAATAGTAACGTAATCAGATAGATTGGCATGCAAGTTAGCTACTACTGCTTTACTAGTAACAACTAATGGAGGAGTACCGGGAGCAACTCCTTCAGCTATAGTTGAAGTTAATTGACCGGTTACAGTTACATTACTTGCAGATAATGTACCATTTAATGCATTAAATGACAAATTAGAGTTAGACAACAATCCGTAACTACTAGCAGCACTACCTTTTACAAATGTCAAATAGTTTGTATCAGTAGATGATGTTGAGACAGTGCTATAGTCAGATAAATTAGCATGTAAGTTAGTTACTACTGTTTTACTTGTAACATCAAATGGAGCTGTTCCATCAATAGCAGTAGATACAAATTTATTTGGTGTTATAATATCGCCATTAAAATAACTATTACCGTTTTCTACACGCAATGCATATGCATTTCCTATTGTAATAACGTTGGTCCCTCTAATAGGTGGACCTTTGATTAAGAAAGTAGAAGCATTTGTGAAAGTTACACCTGTATTACTTGTCGCTAGAGTTGGTTGACCAATTGCATGAACTGCGGCATTAACTATGGTAGAAGTTTCTGGTGCTACATTATCTGTATATATACTTGAAATTACTCTTAACCCTAAGTTACCAGTGACTGTACTTATGTTAGCATTACCTGATATCTCACCGGAAACAGTTATGTGGTTAGCCCTTAATCCAAATAATCCTATTATTGAACCATTAGTCCCCGTACCTACAATAAGGTTACCACCTTTATCAATACTAAACTTACTTGATGTTGTCCCACCACTAGTTACTTGTAAATCAATTAATTTACTAGTTGAAGAACTTCCGGTGTCAATTATATTTTCTAGTATACCTGTAAAGGTAGAACTTACGTTATTCCAAGTTTGAGTTAATGAAACAGGTGCATTTGTAGTAATTATCCCGCTATTGATATTTGCATAACCTGCAATATTTACACCAGTGCTATTGAATGTAGCAACTGATGGTGTACCTGCAACTCCCACTGTAACCGGACCGTTTACAGAAGATATTGCAACATTACTTGTACCATTAAGAATTCGTGTAGCATCTAATGGTGCCCATTCTAACAAACCGCCACTATAGCTATACACAGTTGCAGGCGTGCCGTGACCGGCAGCAATTGAGTTTAATTGACCTCTAAGGCAACCAGTAAATGTTGTTGCAGTGACTCCGGTATACTCAATGACTTCATTATCAATAATAATGTAACCTAAAGTAGGGAATCCAGCTGTGCTTACTACTGTTATTGTTGTGTCAGTTGTTTGTACTTGTGCAGTGATAGCAGTAGATGCTGCCGCCGTTGCTAGTTTTAAAAATTGTCCACTAGTACCGCCATATACTTTAATGTTACTGACATTACCCAAGAATACATTAGAACCAGGCAACCCAACCAGTAGACTACCAGAACTAATTAAATTACCGGAAACATTTTGTGAACCTTTAACTACCGTCCCGGCTGCTGTGACAGTTAATACATCATCTACACCACCTGCGCTAGTAGTCACTGGACCATTGAGGGTATTAATAGCAACATTACTGGTTCCGCTAGATATTTTAGTCGGATCAACCTGTTTTGAGTCAACATAGGCTTTGCTTGCCGCATCTTGTGCGTCAGTTGGATCTGCTAAGTTTTTAAGTTGCAGTGGAGTGGGTAATGTTACTGTTCCGTATGTTGCCATGTTATGTTACCGTATATAATAATGTTGGTTGATTAAAATTCGTAAACCCATACAAATTGTATGATTGTCCTGAAATTGTAATGACTGTGGGTCCTACTGCCGGTGGTATTTGTCCTTGACCCAAACTAGTAGTAATAGCCCATGTATGTGCAGTAGTTCCCGGAGTCGCCATCCATAAGTAGCTTGCTGTTGCACTTGGTGTATTAGTGCCGTCACCTAAGGCATATGCTTTGGCTAAATATGAATCACTAATTGTAAGCGTAGGGGGTGTACTTGTTGTAGTTGTTTTATAGAATAACGGAGTATAACTTGTAGCTGCCGTAACTGTTGCAGTTTTAGAAAGAGTTATTGTAGCCCCACCGTTTGTTCCTGTGCCACTATAATCAGTAGTTGTTATTGTATAGCTTACTGTACTGTTTATTGACCCACTAGATCCACTTGTATTACCTATAGTCGTTAAATCAACAACTGGTGTACCAGCCACAGTAGGCACATATCTAACATTACCTGATACAACTGTACCAGTAACCGGAGTCATATTCCAATTGAATACCTGTGTAGTAGCCCAATAAGGAATTGAAGAACTTGGAAATCCTCCTGATAAACTAACATTAAATGGTATTGCTGATATGTTTGTCAATGCTGTTCCTGTTGCCGTATATGAACCTCTGGTTGTAGTTAAGTTAATAGAAACTGTATTAGAAGCGTTAGTTTGTACTGCACCACCACCGCTAATGCTATTTAGTAGTGTACTGGTAATGGTAATAGTTCCTCCTGTACCACTGATGCCTAAACCAGTGATGTTTGTTCCGGTAATTGCAATGCCACCGATAACAATAGTATCTGACACAGTAACTGCAAAAGTAGCATTTACTAATGTAATTACTAAAGAAATATTTTGAGTATTGATTACGTTAGACGGGTCACTCACAGCAACAAATGATGTATATGCATTCTTACTAGTACCACCACTAGCCCAACTACTAGAAACTCCTAGTGTCACCGGTCCTAATTGATTAATTGTAAACTTACCTGATGGATATGTTGCATTTGTAAAGTCAGTAACAATTTCAAGACCAGAACCAACTGTGAAATTGTTTATTGTTGTTGTTATATTTGCTTTTGGTTTAGCAAATGTTAGAACGCCTGCACCATCAGTTTGTACGAAGTCTCCTGATGTACCACCAGAGATATGTAAATTAGCAACTCCACCTAAGTGTACGTTAGCTGTTTTGATGAAGTTAACATTACCTGATCCAGCGGCAAACCCGCTATTTTCAACTTTCAAATCAATTGATGTAACTATACCATTTGCATTAACACCTGAACTGTCAATGAATGTGTTTGCTGAGGCGCCACCGACAGTTAGTGTAGTTAATCTACCTGTACTTGTGATGTTTGGTTGTGCGGCTGTTGTTAATGTACCGGCAATTTTAGATGCACTTAATGTACCGGTACCAACATTAAAAGATAATGTAGAGTTTCCGGATAATTGATAATTACCATCAGATGCACTACTACTTAATACTGGATAGAATGTTCCAGTTGTTATGTCCTTTACAAATGAATAATCACTTACATTTGAATAATCAACATTTAGATTAGCAACACGTGTTGTGCTTAAGACTGTAAACGGTGCTGTACCATCTGATACGTTAGCAAACATTGTCGGGGCTCTAACAGTGCCGGTAACAAACGCATTACCTGCACTAAGATTAGCAGTAATGTTGGCATTTGCAGTAAAGATGCCTGTACTTGTTATTACTACAGAATTGGTTGTACCGTTTATACTTACTGCAACGTTATCATTTTCGTAGATAGAAATGTTGCTAGTACCATTTTTAAGACTAGATGTATCAATGCCAGTTAGTTTACTACCGTCGCCTATAAAATAGTATCCGGTAGTAATAGATATATTTCCACTTGTTGTTATAGTACCATTGCCGTGTGTAGCAAAATTTGTAGTATTACCAACTACAAGATTAGCTAACTTACCAATAGAAGTAATGTTAGGTTGACTTGTTGTTGTTAGTGTGCCAGTAATATAATTTGCAGTTACTAAATTACCTAAATTAGCATTACCTGCTTTAATGTTACCTAAGTTAACAATTGTTGCGATATTAGTTGCAATAGTTGCTTTGCTTGCAAATACAAATTCTTTTGCTGAATTCTTCCAGCCCATAAATGCATTAGTTTGGCTTGCAGTACTTGTATCATAATAATGCATGATAGTACCGCGGTCATACCCATCATTAGTAGTTAATGTTCCATTTAAGTTTCCACCCATTTCAATTAATGGGTCTTGCACTACTAATCCAGTAACATTAGCAGTTATAGTGTCACCGGATACTGTTAAGTTACCGGTGATTGTTATATCTTGTGTAGTGGTTAGTCCTGCAACATCTAAACTTGTTAGTGTTCCCAAACTAGTAATAGTAGGTTGAGACGCATTAGTAACTGTGTCAGCAGTTGTAGCAGTAGTTGCACTTGCAACAGTACCAGTAACATTGCTACCCACAATATCTGATAGATAATAACCGTTACCTTTAAAGTAGTTACTAGTTACACTATTGCCTAAGCTTGACTCAACCGTTGCTCCGGTTGTTAATGATGTAAGAGTACCTACATTAGAAATATTGGGTTGATTACTTGCACTAACAGTAAATCTACCAAGGAAGTAGTTTGAGGTTACACTATTACCTAAAGTAGCATTAACTGTTCCTATAGTTGCCAATGATACTAATGTTCCGAAACTTGTTATATTTGGTTGACTGCTTGCTATAACATTGCCAGCAAGATTTGCAGTACCTGCTAAAGGAACATATCCGGTAACATTAGCACCGGTTAGATTTGCTAATGAATTACCATTACCAATGAAATAGTTTGCTCTTACTCTATCGCCCAAGTTTGCATTAGCAGATATAATTGTATCTTTGATTGTAAGATTTGAACCACCAAACAATGCAACATTAGCTGTACCAGAAATAGATACTGTGATGTTTCCATCAGCTTCAACTTTTACATTGCTAGTATTGTTGTCGTCTTTAATTTCTGTTGGTCTAGGTAATCCAGTAAGATAAACACCGTTACCGCTAAAATAATTAGCAGTTACTAAGTTACCTAAATTAGCATTACCTGAATTAATATTAGCAGATACATTTAATGAACTAAGTGTACCAAGACTTGTAATATATGGCTGGTAAGCATATGTTATTGTACCTGCAACATTACTGGCAGTAATATCTTTAGCCCAAACATTACCCTTCTTGTCAACCTTAAATACGTTTAAACCATTAACATTAAACTCTGCTAGTAGTGATGTTGGATCACTAGCAGTATCAATAATTTCTTGTTGGAAAGAAGTAAAACTAACTAAGCTATTATTCCATTCTTCATTTATTGAAAGTGGTTGATCTGTTGTTGTTACGCCTTTGTCTAGATTAAATGTAGTAGTGGTTAGTCCACCTTGAGAAATTGTAGTACCACCAACAGTTAAATCACCGTCAATAAGAGCATCTCCTCCTACATGTAATGTTGTAAGTGTTCCTGTGCTTGTGATGTTTGGTTGTGCGGCTGTTGTTACAGTACCTGCTTTAGTTGCAAGCGCAACGGTTCCATCTACATTACTACCTTGTATGTTTGCAAGATAATATGCATTGCCTAGATAGTAATTAGATTCTACTGAGTTACCTAGATTAGCGTCCTGCGAAAAGAATTTGCCAATCGTAGTTAATGATTTGGTTAATGAGTTATATTGGAAATCACTATCAGAACCAATCACACCTTGTTTATTGAATAAAATTTCTGAATTTGATCCGGGTGAAACAAATGTACCAGAAATAGTACCATTAATAGTAGTTGCAGACAAACCACCTTGAGAAATTGTAGTACCGCCCACATATAAATTGCCATCTACATTTGCATCGCCTGAAACATGTAAATTAGTTAAGACACCTAGACTAGTAATTTCGGGTTGTGCATGAGTGTAGACTGTACCTGCAACCAATGCATTGGACACTTGACCAACTACATTACTACCCGATACATTATTGGCTGAGGCAGCATTAGCTACTTGACCAACAATCTTAGAACCAAGATACCCATCAGAATCACGTATGTTTGCTCTTACCCATCCGGCATCTACATAATTATCAATGTCAATATTAGCGGCTACGATAAGCCCGGCAACATTTAATGAAACCAATGTACCTGTGCTTGTAATGTTTGGTTGTGCGCTGTTAATGACTGTGTTTGCTCTGTCAGCAACACCAAAGATATTATTTGCAGTAATGATGTTAGCTAAGAAATTGCTATTAGCATCACGTTGTACAATGGTGTTGGCTATATCTAATGTTGTAGGTGCATAACCCTGTAACAATTCAACGTTCAGATTTGCAACCATCAACGTACTTGTTACAGTGAACGGTGGATTGCCACCGGACCTAATAGTACCTGCTATAGACTGTGAACCTATAACTGTTTTTAAATATGAAACGCTATTTACTGTTCCTACAGTAACTGTGTATGTACCGTTGTATTGTGTTGGTGTCACGCCCGTAACTGTAATTAATCCACCAGCATTAAACGGTGGAACTGTTTGGTCAGCAAAAGTTAAAGTAGATACCCCGCCGGTACTAGTTGCAGTTAAAGTTACAAATGTGGTATTCGTTGCAGTAGTGTCACTTGATACACCACCTGATGCAACAACTGCACCACTAACAATGATACCGTTTGAACTAGTAGCAGTAATGATTGTGTTACCAAGACGAATAGTATTACCTGCAAGATATAAATCTCGCCAGTGATTATCAGTAGTACCAATGTCTTCCTCCATGTTTCCGGTAGGAATTAATGGTCCTCTGATTCTTACATTTGTTGTAGTGTCAATGATTGTATTTCTAAATATTGCATCACCGCCATCTAATGTCAATGAATTTAATGTACCGACACTGATAATATTGGGTTGATAACCCGATCCAGCAGTTAACGTTCCTGCTATGTTAGGTGCTGATATAGTTGCAACAACACTCAAATTATTGGATCTAATATTACCAAGAACAGTTAAGTTAGCCGGTCTACCTGTGCTGCCTTCAGTAAATGTGATGTTAGCACTTGCACCTACATTACCTGTTTTATTAAAAAGAACTTGTTTATCTGAACCAGGCGCAGTCAATGTACCTGAAATATTACCGTTGACATTACCGGTGAATGACGGTGCAGTAATCCCACCTGCACCAATAGTTGTTCCACCTATATATAGATTACCGGCAATATTTGAATCACCTAAAACACGTAAACTAGTTAGATTTCCTACTGATGTAATGTTTGGTTGTGCGTTTGTTGTTAGTGTTCCCGTAATATAATTGGCAGTAGCTAAGTTACCTAAATTAGCATTGCCACTTGCAATATTTCCTGTAACTGTTAGACTGTCTAATGTACCAACACTTGTAATACCTGTTTGTGGACCTGATGTTAAATTACCAGTAAAGTAATTAGCAACAACTGCATTGCCTAAGTTAGCATTTCTTGATTGTACGTTCCCGGTAACTGTTAATAAATTGCCATCAAAGAATAGATTACTAAAACTACCAATGTTACCGGCTTTGTTTACTAATATCTGTGTGTTGGCAGTTGAGTTTGGTGCATTGTAAATGTTTGCGTTTGCAAACGCAACTTTGATATTACCGGCAACTATGTTACCTGTAACACTTAAACTAGTTAGTGTACCAACTGAAGTGATATTGGGTTGTGCGGCTGTTGTTAAATTACCTGTTAAACTGGTTGCACTTATTGTACTAGTAGCAGTAATGTTACCTATAACTGCAAGTGTATTACTGTTTGTAAATGTTAGATTGGCGTCACCGTCAATATTGCCGGCTTTGTTTAGCAATATTTGATTATTTGCACCCGGTGCCGCATATGCACTTGCACTAACTCTACCATCGGAAATAACAGTACCGCCGATATGTAGATTACCTTGAAGGTCTGTGTTTCCGTATACAGTCAAGTTTCCGGTAACTTCTAAGTTACTTAGTGCACCAACTGTAGTGATATTTGGTTGATTATTTGCATTTGCATTCAATACTAGATTAGCATAATCAACCGAAAGTGTGTTAGAAGCTTTGTCAAAGGCAAAATTAGCTACACCACCTAAGGTAGTACCTTCATCATTGAATTGAACAAATGTGTTGGATCCACCGGGGTTCAGTACTGCCTCTGTCTGCCAACTTAAATTTCCATAACCATCAGTTTGTATTACTTGTCCAGGAACTCCGCCTGAAATTTGTATATTTGCAATATCTCCTAGAGTTGCACGTTCCAATACTGTTAGTTTGGTTATAACGGTTTCATCAGTGGTGACGGCTGATGAAACATATCCAATACGGTCCCACGTTTGGTTAGTTGCATTATACGAATATAAAAGACCGTTTACGGTTACTTGTTGTCCGTTTAGTGGATTGGCTGGCCAACTCATTCAGAATTCCTTTTTATACTGTATTTATTCATTTTAAAAGTATCTGTTCCGTCAGGTTGACAGTAAATGGACTATCTGCTATACTTACAGCATGGAAATCAAAATCTTAGCACACGGAAACACTAGTCCTGAGAAGGTCCAAATGTTTCAAAAGACTGCCAAATTTTATGCAAAATACTTAAATATTTTAGATTTTAAGTATAAAGTATACATTTGTATAGCCCCTAAACTGCGTCAAAGAGACGGTAACAACGGGGTCTGCGCTAAGACCGGCGACAAAGAAATCAGTATAGCAGTGGATAGTGCTTTAGCATTACCGCAAATGCTGATGACACTTGCCCACGAAATGGTTCACGCCAAGCAGTATGTTCGTGGTCAGTATCGTGGTGAAATATCACGCAACGGTAAGGCAAAACGGATTTGGTTAGGGAAACAATATACCGTAACATATCTCAAGCGCCCTTGGGAACGTGAAGCCTTTCGCCGTGAAGGTGAATTGGCATGTGCATTGCTAGATAATGTTATCCAAAAAGCAAAAAGACGTAAAAAATGATTGACAGTAAATACGTTTACTGTTATACTATGTTTTCTGTATCAATAAGCCATCAACAAGGAGTCAACAATGGCATCACAAGTATCTGACAATCACACTATCACTAGTGTTCAAACCCGAAAAGCAATTCTATCTGCTTTCAAAACTAAACGACCTGTTTTTCTCTGGGGACCTCCCGGCATTGGTAAGTCTGAGGTCGTGCAAGAAATTGCCGATGAATTGAAAGGTCATGTTATTGACTTGCGTATGGCTCAAATGGAACCCACTGACATTCGTGGTATCCCGTTTTTTAACAAAGATATTAGCAAGATGGACTGGGCTCCCCCAGTAGACTTGCCCGATGAGGAACTTGCAAGCAAGTATCCTATTGTTGTATTGTTCTTAGATGAAATGAACAGTGCCTCCCCAGCAGTACAAGCCGCAGGCTATCAGTTGATTCTGAATCGCCGTGTTGGTAAATACTTCTTGCCCGACAATGTTGTTATCGTAGCGGCAGGTAATCGTGATAGTGACAAAGGTGTTACATATCGCATGCCAATGCCCCTTGCTAATCGTTTTATTCACTTAGAAATGCGCCCTGACTTTACGTCATGGCAACAATGGGCCGCAAACAAAGGCATTCACAAAGACGTTGTGGGTTACTTGTCGTTTGCTAAACAAGATTTGTATGATTTTGATAGCAAATCCTCAAGTCGTGCATTTGCAACACCCCGTAGCTGGTGTTTTGTTAGCGATTTGATTAGCGATACAGAAATGGATGAGGATACTCAATTCAATTTGGTAGCAGGTGCTGTTGGTGAAGGTCTTGCAGTTAAGTTTAAAGCACACCGCAAGGTAGCAGGTAAGATGCCCGACCCTAGCGACATTCTTGCAGGTAAAGTGAAAGACCTTGCAGTTAAAGAAATTTCTGCAATGTATTCACTTGCAATTGGTATGTGCTATGAATTGCGTGATGCACACCAAAACAAAAAAGTTGATAGCAAGAAGTTCCACGAAATGGCTCAAAACTTCTTTGACTTCACAATGTCAAACTTTGAGACTGAGTTGGTCGTGGTTGCGGCAAAGATTGCACTTAAAACATATTTGCTTCCAATCGAACCTAGTCAGTTGAAAAACTTTGATGAGTTTCACAAGAAATACGGTAAATATATCGTTGATGCAGGTAATTGATTTGGGCAACGAAAGTTGACTCCCTCGGTGTCGAAAGACACCTTTGAGCGGGGGTGGTGTGAATGCCCCCGCTCTTTTTTATTGACAATAAATCAAACATCTGCTATACTATCAGTATTAAATTATTAAGGAAACAACATGAGTGACGTAATTGCCCCTACAAAAAAGAAAAGACGCAATAAGAAATTTGACAATCTTATTGGTCCATATGATGCTAAGGTAGATAATCTAGCACGTGAACGATTAGTGTCCGCACGTATTGGTTTGTTGTTACGTCATAGTTTCTTTGGTAATCTTGCTACTCGCATGAAATTAGTTAACGCTGATGAATGGTGTGCAACAGCGGCAACAGATGGATCAAAATTTTATTACAATAGCCGCTTTATTATGTTGTTGAAGCCTAAAGAAGTTGAATTCTTAGTAGGTCATGAAGTGTTACATGTTGTATATGACCACATGGGTCGTAGAGGTACACGTGATCCTCAGTTGTGGAATATTGCTGATGACTATTGTGTGAATGCTGACTTGAAAAAGCACAATGTAGGCCAATTCATTACATCGGTGCCTTGCTTGTATGAAAGAAAATATGAAGGCTGGACTGCTGAGGCAGTATATGATGACTTATACGACAAAGCAGACAAAATTAATTTGGATAAACTAATTGACCAAATGCTTGATGAGCATATGGATGGTGATAGCGATGGTGATAGCGAAGGTGAGGGTGATGGAGACGGTGATAGCGACAAAAAAAGCAAACGCCCACGCATGAGTTCCGAAGAACGTGAACAAGCACGTCAGGAAATGAAACAAGCTATTCTGCAAGCCGCACAAAGTGCTGAGGCAGGTTCTATCCCTGCAGGTGTTGAACGATTGATTAAACAAGTTACTGACCCAGTTATGCCCTGGCGTGAACTGATTCAAACTAACTTGACTAGTTGCATTCGCACTGACTTTAGCTGGATGCGAGCCAATCGTAAAGGCTGGCACATGGATGCTATCATGCCCGGCATGACACCGGGTGAAGAGATTGACGTTGTTGTGTCACTTGATATGTCAGGTAGTATTAGCAATGCACAAGCACAAGCATTCTTGGGTGAGATTGCTGGTATGATGGATAGCTTTGATGGTTATAAGGTACATGTATTCTGTTTTGATACTAACACATATAACCCACAAGACTTCTCAAGTGAGAACATGGATCGTATTGATGAATACGAACCTCAAGGCGGTGGTGGTACTGACTTTGATTGTATCTTTGATTACTTGAAAGAAAATGCAATTGAACCTAATCGTTTGATTGTGTTTACTGATGGATATCCTTTCGGTAGCTGGGGTGACCCTGATTATTGTGATACTACTTGGATCATTCACGGTGACAAAAACCCGAATCCCCCGTTCGGTACTTACGCAATTTATGATGAAAAATAAGGAAACATAATGGAAACTATAACTACTCTTGCTAATATTTTTGGTACACTATTCCTACTAGGAAGTGTTGCTGGTATATTCTATGTTTTTTATAGATTATTAAAACATACCTTAACTACTGTTAAAAACAACGATGATTGAGATTTAATATGATGTACATTGGTACTAGTTTTGGTGGATGCTTGCTTAGCCTCATGAATGGTGAAGTGTCCGAGGATGAGGTTATGGTCATCATAACTCGTACCGATGCACCTGACTATGATAGATATATTGGTGTAGTGAAAGCATATCACGCACAAGGTAATCCTTTTGCTCGTAATCCTGAACGTTATGATTTGGATGATTACGAACTAGAGGATTTGGTTGCCCTTGCACATAGATTATGGTATGCTGGTAAGATTCACCAACCAAGAAGATTTGTAGGTGACAATGATTACTTACATCCATTTAAAAATGGTCACAAACTTTGGTTTCAAGTTGTCCCCACTATTGATAATGATACACCTGCAGTTGTAGATGCCTACGAAAAATACAAAATGCTGGACCTATTGACAAGATAAATTTTACCACTAATCAAACTCATATTAAATATCTTAAGCATAAAAGCTTTAGGAGAATATTATGAGTTTTTTAAGACATGTTGGTAAAATGGGTGATAGAAAAGTGGCAATCGTATTTCGGGAAATCCCCGGCGAGCCGCATATGGGTTTAGTTGTTAATACAGAAACACTTCATGCCCAATTACATGATGCATTGATAAGAAGCATTGAAAGCGATATCGGTCAAGCCAGCGAACACCTAGCTGATGCATTAAACCGTAGTTACACACAAGATGGTAAAATCATTCTTCAAGTGTTGCACAGAGAAGGTATGTTGAAAAAAGTACAAACTGCTCAAGTGTTAGTAACACCAAATCCTACTACTACAATTAGACTTGATGAATTAAACAAGATACTAAATGATATGAAACAGGGTGAGGATGCAGTTAGAAAAATGGCTGACATGGATCAAAGTGCAGGAATGAGAACTCCTGCAGAAGTAGCACGTAAAATGCGTGATCCAATCGTATCTAACGCTGTACTTGATGACATGGTTCTTGCTAAACAACGTATTGAACAAGCTGAAAAAATGGAACGTGAAGCAAATGGTTTACTTGCAGAATCTAAACGTTTGCGTGATGAAGCTGTTCAAATGGCTCCTTCATTGCAACCAGCACCCGCAAAAACAACTAAAGCAAAAAAAGCTAAAGTTGTTGAAGCAGTTGTTGCACCAGCTAAAGCACCTAGAAAAACTAAGACCACTGCCTAATTCCGATTAACAAAGGAACCGGGTAATGTCAAATGAATTATATAACAAATGGCAAAATATCCTTGAGGATGTTGAAAAGAGTAAAATACCTATTCAATTCATCAAAAAGATTATTCTTAAATTTCAAGGAAAACGTCAACAAACTATTAATATTCAAACATTACTAAAACAAGGCTTAGAGCCTGAAGAGGTGGAAGAAATAGTTAATCGCAAATTGATTGAACTTGACCATCAAATTGTTAATCTTGAATTTATATTGAATGTTGAAAACATTGCTGATACAGTACAGCCTGAGACAGATAAGTTATTAGGTAAACTATAAAACAAATTGCCCTAAAGTTTAGGGCAATTTGCCAAATGATGTTGTATTAAGTTTAATGATTTGATATAATCGCAACATGAAAACATATTTACAACTTTTACAAGATATATTAGATAACGGAGAAACAAAAGATGATAGAACTGGTGTTGGCACTATTAGTGTGTTTGGACGTAATCTTCGCTTTGATTTGCGTAGGGGCTTTCCAGCCGTCACAACTAAAAAGTTGGCTTGGAAAGCGTGTGTAGGTGAATTACTTTGGTTCATTGAAGGCTCGCAAGATGAAAGACGTTTAGCAGAGATTACTCATGGTAGCAGAGAAGGCACCGTAACAATTTGGACACCAAACGCACTAGCACCTTACTGGAAAGATAAAGCAAAATTTGAAGGTGACTTGGGAAGAGTATATGGAGTACAATGGCGGCACTGGAGAAATGATGAAAAAGAAATTGACCAACTAAAGAACTTACTTGAGGGTTTAGTTAAAGACCCTAATGGTCGTAGACATATTCTTAGTGCTTGGAATGTAGGTGAAATGGATCAAATGGCTTTGCCACCGTGTCATGTAATGAGTCAATTTTATGTCAACAAAAACAAAGAACTCTCTTGTCATATGTACCAGCGCAGTGTGGATGTGTTTCTTGGCTTACCTTTTAACATTGCTAGCTATGCGTTGCTTACACATTTAATCGCACATCATTGTAATTTAAAAGTAGGTGAGTTGATTATAAGTACTGGCGATACGCATATCTATACCGATCATGTTGACCAAGTTAAAGAACAATTAAATCGTGAGCCACACCCATTACCAATATTGATGTTGAATTCACAAAAGAACAATATCTTTGAAATGACAATGCAGGACATTCATTTAGAGAACTATCAAAGCCACGATGCGATTAGGGCAAAGATGGCAGTATGATAATGTATGAAGATTCTGATACTAAGGTATTCACTTATCTGGTGCATGAGTTTATGATGGGTGATGTTGAGGATCCTGATTTATTTGCATCACAACATCTTTGGGAGTGGGAGAAAACAGATTCAGGTAATTGGGTAATGAATAATAGTGAACCCACCGCAAGCTGGCATAGAATTCCTGATGGATATGGTTGGAGATATGAAATTCGTGCTTATCTTACATCAGAACAATTAATGTATTATAGGTTACGTTTTGAATAAATTAGAATTTATTGTTAAGTGGTCGGCTACTGTTTTTGCACTTGCAACAGTGTATCTTACTAGCCATGATATTATACCATTGAACAAATATATAGGTATCATAACTGCATTCTTGTGGATGTGGTTAGGCTTTATGTGGAAACAACCAAGCATGTGGGTATTGAATATTATTATGATTGCGTTATATGTTAAAGGATTATTTACGTTATGAATATTTTAGTGACAGGTGGATTAGGATTGATTGGTCACAATGTAGTTAAGAGACTACAGGATCAAGGACATATTGTATCAATCATAGATACAAAAACAAATTACGGACTTATTCCGCAAGAAGAAATTGACTATCTAATGTATAATCGTTTGAAAAAGATAGATGAATATAAAGGTGCTATCTATACATACGATATTTCAAACAATGATATTGATGGTGTATTTCAAATTGAAGAACCTGAAATTGTAATTCATTTAGCAAGTTTCCCTAGACAAAAAGTTGTGAATGAAAACCCAATTTTAGGTAGTCGTACTATGAGTGAAGGACTAATAAATTTATTAGAAGCTAGCAATAAATATGAAGTAAGGAAGTTTATCTATATCAGCAGTTCAATGGTATATGGTGATTTTACTGATGATGTTACAGAAGATGCCATCTGTAATCCCCAAGGACAATATGGCATTATGAAATTAGCAGGAGAATGGCTTGTTAGAGATTATACTCGTAGAACTAATATTGTGCATACTATCATTCGCCCTAGTGCTGTTTATGGACCTCTGGATGTAGAAGATAGAGTAATAAGTAAATTTTTACTTGCCGCAATGCGCGGAGAAACTATCCAAGTTAACGGTGAAACAGAAACACTAGACTTCACATATGTGGATGACGCCGCAGATGGTATTGTTGCTGCCGCACTATCTGATAATACGGAAAACAAGACATACAATATCACAAAAAGTCACAGCGTGACACTATTAGAAGCCGCACGTATGGCACTAGAACTTGCTGGTGGCGGCATGTTGACCATAAGAGATAGAGATTTAGACTTTCCAAGCAGGGGTGCATTGAATATTGATGCAGCCAGACGTGACTTTGGCTTTGACCCCAAAGTTGATGTAGCAGAGGGCTTCAAAATATACTATGATTGGTTAAAGTCAGACTCATATTTTAATAAATAACTATATGTGGATAATATCATTTTTGCCCGATTGGGTCTTTCATGCAATGTTAATCGGTGGTATACTGGGAACAGTAGCCGGATTTGTATTAGGAATGGTTCCTGGAATCAAAATGTATGTTCTTCCAATACGTGTCATTAGTTTGATTGTTCTTGCTTTTGCCTTATATTTAGAAGGTGGATTAGCAGATTATGCAGCCTGGCAGCTTAAAGTCAAAGAAGTTGAAGCTAAATTAGCTGAGGCTGAACTTAAAAGTGCCAAAGAGAATACAAAGATAGTTACTAAAGTAATTACAAAAACTCAGATTGTACGGACACGTGGAGAAAATATTGTAAAATATATTGACCGTGAAATAGTCAAGTATGACACTAAATTTGCCCCCGGTGGACAATGTGAGATCCCTAAAGATTTTATTAAAGCATTGAATGATGCGGCGGAGGCACCAAAATGAATTTACTTAAATTATTTGTACTAGCAATTTTTATCATACTTGCATTCTTAGCAACAGGATGTAGTACTATTGTACCAGTAACTGTTAAGTTTCCAGAAGCACCGGAACAACTTTTAGTAAAATGTCCTCAATTAGACAAATTAGAAGAAGAACCAAAGTTAAGCGACATAACCAAGACAATCATAAAAAATTATACCACTTACTATGAATGCGCTGTTAAAAACGATTCATGGATAGAGTGGTATAAAATTCAAAAAGATATTTTTGATAAAGCTGGCAAATAATTACTCAGCATTCTTTCCGCATTTAGCACGTTTAGCGTTAGTTAATGCGCCATAGTCAACTGGCCATTCTTTTCCCGGCTGCAATTCTGTAGCGTTTTTAGGGAAAGCATAAGTTACTCCCGCTTGTTTCTGTATATCAGCAACCGATACACGGAACTTAGTCAAATCATTACCTAAGTTAACATATGGTTTAGTATGAGGGAATACCCATCCAGCAACTTGTCCTGTAGTTTGATTAATTACAATCTTGTAGTAAGCATGCGGAACGATAATTCCCCTACCAATAGTCAAATCACCTGCACCATACAATGCACCTACATAAACAGTTAGGGGTTGTTTTAATTGGACTGCCCAACCTCTAACACTTGTCTCTAATAGTTTCCATATACCACGATTCAATGAACCATGTTGTGGATACATGTTAGTCATTAAGAAACTCTCATACTCTACTTGTTGAGTCCAACTCAAGTCACCATCAGGAACAGCATGTCCTTTATCGTATCCTGTACCAGCATAGTCATCCGGTGTTGCACCGCCAGCTATACTCTTGTCAGCAACAAACGCATTAGTACGTGGGAAACACCCTATTGCATTTTGTGGTAGTAATGTATATGCTACATATACTGGAATCTTAACAGGAGCATCATATGCTACAAGATATGCTTCGCGGCAGATTGGTTGTGCAGTACGTGCAGTTTGTGCAAATCCATAAGGGCTATGAACTTGACATGCTTGTACGGGTAGGGGAGGGCGTTGATCCCAAGAAAAAGTGGTTGTAGATGCTAGAGCCAGCATCAGTGCTAAAAATATACGCATATTTGTCTCCTAAATATACGTATATTTATCTTCTATGATTCATTATCCTACGCATGGCATCTAGTTCTTCTTCCATTGTTTGTGGTTGGTCGGGTTCACCTTGTGTATACTGCATACTTGTCTGTACAGGAGCATTCTCATCTCCTTGTTGATTTACTGTTGCTTTAGCAACCCCCATATCGTATGACATGTTTGCAGATGTTTGTTTTCCTGCAGGGTCTTGATACTGAGTTGCATCTAAACTGCCATCGTTGTATCTTTGTTTTTGTCCACCGGAAGCAATTCCCTTACCCTGTGCGCTACCTGTATATGTTTTCTTTGAATAACCATTTAAACTTGGGGTAGTGTGTGAAATGGGTGTACCTTGAACACTGGTTACATCGGATCCCATACCACTTGTTGTAGTCTGTTTTCCGGTACTAGTATCAATAGTAGTTCTTTGTCCTGCAGGACCTTCTTTACCATTGGCATAAAAATCAGCCGTATTTGCAAAGCGACTTACGCCCTCTTCTTCTGTTAATCTATTCAGCATAGAAACGTATGCTTTTACGTATTTCGAGTCCATTTGTGTTCCTTGGAAGTATGTAGTATTTATGATAAATACAGTATTACGGAACATATCACATGGCATACGCAAACATTATTATAGGTGAGTTACCCAACGACGGAACGGGTGATCCGTTACGAGTTGCATTTGGCAAAATAAACAATAATTTTGCTAATTTACAGACATTGGTTGACCCTGAAGGTCCTATCGGAGCTTTTCAGTTCAAAACAATTTCAGAAATTGACGGGGCAACTTCTAACAGTTACTCAGGTACTAGTGCCTTAACATTCGACGGTAGTAATGTCACAATAGGTACTAATATAATACCATCAATTACCACTGTTAATATTGGTAGTTCATCAAATACAATTCAAAATATATATGTAGGGAATAGTATTAAAGTCAATGGTGTAACATTAACCGGTGGTACAGATACTATTACCTCTTCTGCCACATTACGTGCAGTTAACCTTACTGCTACTAGTACAATAAGACTTGGTACTACTGTTTTAGTTGATAGCAGTGCATTCTTGGCAACCACTAGTAATAATGATATTGACCAAACACTATATGAAATCCCAATGTCTCAGGTAAGAACAGTAAGATTTGAAATTACATCAATTGAATCTAGTACACAAAACAGTCAATTTGCAGTAGTAGAAGCTACTAAACAAAACAATAATGCAGATGTAAAATATGTGATATCCGGTACTATATTTGTTGGTTCAGTACTAACACACTATAGTGTAACAACTGCGTTTGGACAACTAAAATTCAATGTTTCACCCTTTGCAAATAGCACTATAACTCATAACGTAGTTGCTAAGATAAATACTTGATATGAGAGCGAATGAATTCATGGCTGAATCAAGCCAAAAGAAAGTTTCTAAGAGACAATCACAGTCTACTAGGGGATTGAATACATACGGTGATAGTGAACATGTTAGTAGTGATTATACTGCATATCGTTTGGGTATGGCAGTAGCAGGCGCAAATGGAAAAGATCCACTTCACATGCCAGCAAAAAGTTGGGTAGGTAAGCAAAAAACCACACACCCATATACGCAACAAGAACAGGATATGCTAAAACAAGCATATAAAGCTGTTGGTGCAGAGTATAAAGACTTAAATCACGGTGACATGAAAAGTAAAGAACTAGACGATACTCAAAAATCAAGCCCAATCAGCGGCTTCAAAGGTTTCGGAAAATAATTCAATCACTTTATTTTTGAATAAGTAATTTTATCTTATTCAGGAAAACTATGATTGATATCAACAACACACTAGACTTAATTAAACTAAAATTCTATAATGAGTGGTTATACACTGCCCATATCTACGATGAGGGCGAAAGCGGTTTTCATTTACAACTAACTAAACAAGTAGTTGAATCTTACATTGACCCATTAAATTTAAAGAAAGATGCACATATCTTAGATTTAGGCTGCGGTCCTGGTTACTTCTTAGATGCAATGAAAGAACGCGGGTACACTAATCTTGTTGGTGTAACATTAAGTCCGGGCGATATTAAACTTTGTGAAAGCAAAGGTCATGTTGTTAAACCATATGATTTAACCTTCTTACCACAAAAAGACGGTTACTATGATGAAAGTGTAGACTTTATCTTCTTGCGCCATGCACTGGAACATAGTCCATACCCAATCTTTTCATTAATGGAATACAATCGTATTCTAAAGCAAGGTGGAAAGATTTATATTGAAGTTCCTGCTCCAGATTGTGACCGTAAGCATGAAACTAACTTGAATCACTATAGCATTTTAGGTTCTACTCAGTTAGCCGCATTGATTGACCGTACTGGATTTACTATTAATGCGTTCAATACACTAGAATTTGATTTAGCAGTAGGGCAAGATGAAGAAGGCAATAAAATCGAAGCCAGAGAAAAATACTACTGCATAGTAGCAACTAAAACTCGCCCTTTAGATATCAAATAATCCGATAAATACATCATGTCCTTTGATGTATGGAAACAAGCTAAAATAATGAACGGATTTGACAAACTCAAATCTGTCCCTTCACGTCAAGAAAACCTCGATACTACATTAGAAGATTTAAAGAAACTTAGTGGAATTACTCCGCAAATTATCGGTGAAGAAAGCAATATAAGTATTACTGGAAACGAAAAAGGTCGACTAATGCGTGAACATAACATCAAACCAGGTACTCCCGAGTGGTTTCAACTATGGTTCAGTAAACCATATTTGACTGGCGAAAAGCCTATAGGAAAATAACATGTCACTAAACGGAATATCAACATTATCAACTAAAGAATTAAGACAAAAAGCTAAACTAGATTTAGCGTCATCCGATAGATTAGCAGTATCTAATCCTAGAGTCTATTATGATATTACGCAATTACCAACACAGTATTCTGACAATGATATAGTAGATAATACTAATACTGATGGATTGGTTGCGGGACGTCCTTGGATAACCTCCCAGGTATATACAGGCTTGACTTTTACATATGGTCAAGCTACAATCAGCTTTACACTAACCAACGGAGTTTTTAGTAATATTACCTGCCCATATGGTGCCGGTGGCTATTCAGCCAGCAGTGGTCAATTAACTATGCCTGGTAATCAACTCATTGGGGGAACTAGTCCTGCCAATGATATAGTATGGAACTATGTGTGTGCAGCCAACAATGGCGTTATAACAGGATTTACATATAGTTCAGGTAATCCTTGGACAGGATCATACTCTATAGTAACATCAGGTCAACTATTATACATTGATGCCGGCGACACTAGTAGTTATTCTGGCTCGGGGACAACTTGGACGGACCTTAGCACATATCAAAACGATGCCACTTTGACCAACAGTCCATCTTTTACCAGTGCCGGTACAGCAAGTTATTTTAGTTTTAATGGTACTAACCAGTATGCTCCGGTGACCACATCTAAAATGAATGTCACTTACACAGGTAAGACTACAATGTTTGCAATTAGAACTGTCAATGCCAACACCGGTAATGCTACTTATCGTAACTTGTTTGGTGGCAACGGTAATAATCGTAATTTCAATACCTACATGTATCATGTGTCCGGAAGCACTTGGACAATGCATTTCAGCACCGGTCCTAGTAGCCCGTGGGCCAGCACAGCATCCGCATCTTTCACTGTGACAGATAACCAGTGGATAGTCGTAGCCGCAACACAAACCACTAGTGGAGTAGTGACTTATTATATTAACGGACAACAGATAGGCACACCAGATACTGGCGTAACATTTTATCAATTTATAAACAGTGGAATAGAAGCAGTAGCGAGGTCAGATAACTATTGGCGCGGTGATATTGGCTCAGTTGCTATCTACGGACAAGCATTAAACGCAATTCAAATTCAACAAAACTTCAACGCATTACGCGGTAGATACGGATTATAAACATAGTCCCTTGTGTTTACTAAATAGTAATTATGAGCGGTACACCTTCACTAGTTAAAACACCTTATGTAAAAACTACATTCAACTCGGATAAAGAATTAGATGACTTTATCAAATGTAGTGATCCAAACACAGGTTATCTATACTTTATGGATAACTTCTTTTACATACAACACCCAACACGCGGTAGCATGTTGTATCATCCATGGGACTTCCAAGAAAAACTAATACATACTTACCATAACTATCGTTTCAGCATTAGTTTAATGGCTCGACAAACGGGTAAGTCAACTAGTGCGGCAGGATATCTACTTTGGTATGCTATGTTTGTACCAGACAGTACAATTCTTATTGCGGCGCATAAATATGCAGGGGCTCAGGAGATTATGCAACGTATTCGTTATGCATACGAGAACTGCCCTAATCATATTAAAGCTGGTGTCACTACATACAACAAAGGCTCATTAGACTTTGACAATGGTAGTCGTATTATAAGTGCTACAACAACAGAAAATACAGGTCGTGGTCTATCTATTTCATTATTATATCTTGATGAGTTTGCATTCGTAAGACCTACTATTGCAAAAGAGTTTTGGACATCTATCACACCTACATTATCAACTGGTGGTAAAGCTATTATCACTTCAACTCCAAACAGTGACGAAGACCAATTCGCTATGATTTGGAAGGGTGCTAACAAAACAGAAGATGAATATGGTAATCAAACTGAACTAGGTATTAATGGCTTCCGTGCATATAAAGCAACATGGCATGCACACCCTGATCGTGATGAAGTTTGGGCAAAAGAGATACAAGCACAGTTGGGTGAAGATAGATTCCGTCGTGAAATGAATTGTGAATTCATTATCGCTGATGAAACACTTATTAATGCAAGTACATTAATTGATTTAGAAGGTATTGAACCTTCATACAGACAAGGACAAATTCGTTGGTACGAGAAACCAGTCAAAGGTCATACTTACATTGTAGGTCTTGATCCAAGTCTTGGTACAGGTGGTGACCCATCTGCTATTCAAATTTTTGATGCAACCACTACTACACAGATAGGTGAATGGAAACATAATAAAACAGCTATCCCGGATCAAATCAAATTAATAACACAGATTACAAAGTACATACTTGATTGTACCGGCGAACCAAACAATATCTATTACAGTTTAGAAAATAACTCAATTGGTGAAGCCGCACTTGTTTCATTGAATGAATACGGAGAACACAATATTTCTGGTACAATGATTACCGAATCCGGAGTAAAGAAACGTAAAGGTTTCAATACTACACACAAAAGCAAACTTGCAGCCTGTGCTAAATTCAAGCATTTGGTTGAAAGCAAAAAAATGAAGATTAACAGCAAAGCGTTAGTCAGTGAACTAAAGACGTTTGTAGCATTGGGCGGCAGCTATTCTGCTAAAGTTGGGGAAACTGACGATTTGGTCATGTCTACTTTATTAGTTGTGCGTATGATGCAACAGTTAAGCAGTTTCTTATTAGATGTAGAGAATCAAATCAAGGATTTTGACGAATTTCTACCACCTTTACCGTTCTTTGCGGTCTTGGGTTAATATTTGATAAATAGATTATCATGCCCGTAAAACAAGAATCATTAAATAACCAATTAGAGGACGAGTTAAACAAATACAGTCCAGTACCCATGACCTCAGGGGGTAAGGAAGTTGATGTTGCTGATGAAGCAGACGTTTTCCGATTCGATTTCATTAAAGACGGTGTAAATTACGGTCCAGTTCATGTTTCTATTGATGGAACAAGTAAGATGATTATCTACTATAGTAAAGATGTTCAAGACAGCCCTAGAGGTCGTTCTATTGAAGGATCAGGGGAAGAGTCATTTGACGACCTATGCAAAAGATTATATCGTTGGGCTGTAGGTCATCAACTAAGACCCCAAAAAGTCTATAGTTCTAAATTAGGAAGAGATATGGCTAAAAGAGAGCATACTAAAAGAATGGATGAGGGATATTACTCAACAGGTAAAAAATCTAGTTATAGTGACAATATTGCAGAAACTAAAATTATTATTCAACATTCCCGTGCATTAGAAGAAGGTGAACAACGTTTTCGTAATATCGCACGTATCTTTGTTGAAAACGCTGCCGGTGAAAAGTTCTTATTAGATACAAAGATGCCCGGTCTCGCACGTGTACATGCACGTAACATTGCTGAAGGACACACTCCATATGATGAGCGTGGTAAACACATCAGCAGTATGATTAAAGAATACAATACAATGGCAGGCTTTTGCCGTGCTACCAAAAACAATACAAATGAAAGTATCAGTCATTTAGTTGAAAGTGGTTTTCAACATTATGGACAAGTACGTGAAACATTACGTAAGTTATCAAGCAAGCGTGGCTACAAAGAATACTTTGAAAGCTGGACACCTACATTGAATGAAGAAGTAGTTGACTCGACTACTGATTTAGCTGAGATGTTTTTGAATAGCAGTCTTGACCCAAGAATTGAAAATGCATTACCGTTTCTATCTAAGTTTGCACAACCTGTCATGGAAATGAATGAAGTTGTTGAATTAGAAGAATGGACAAATACTATTGTTGATGAAGCACTTAGACCAAACTCAAAAGCACAGATAGAAAATCTGGCTACATTATTGAGTGCTGGTAATCAAATACCTTTTGGACCTAACGCACTTACTATTAAAAGTGAATTAGCTGGATTGTTAGACAATGACCAATTGCACAGTAAACTAGAACTGTTGTCACAAGATGATCCTGATGCTGATGCTAAAGATTCAGTGTTAGCTTGGATGGAACTATCACGTGATCCAGCAATGCAAGAAGTAGTTGATATGGTTAAAGCAGGAAGTCAGCCGGCTCCTGCTCCAGCAGAACCCCCACCGCAACCTGCACCAACAGAACCTCAGCAACCACTACAAGAATTTGCAATGGATGACGGTGACGATGGTAACGAACCAGATGAAGAAGCAATTCTACGTCAGTTGGCATCACATTGGTGGTCAGGTACTGAACAACAAATGGCTAAGGCGCAAAAGACATTAGCGGCAATGGGCTGGGAAATTGGTCCAGATGAAAGTGGTGATGACGATGCAGGTGTGTATGTGTACCGTATAGGGGACGAAGATGGTCGTGATACTATAGCGTTTGCTCACAGTGAATTAGAATTAAATGAAGGTGAACTAGGTGATATGCGTGACTTCTTTAAGACACAACCTGGTATAGCACCTACACCACAAGTAGCGGCTAGATATCGTGCAAGTGAAGAAGATATGGCAGAAAGTTTAGACACTGACCAAAAGCGTGTTGGTCAATTAGGTCCTAAAGCTAAGTATGCTAAGAAAGGTGACTTGGTGGGTGCAATGGAAAGCATTGATCCATTATCAGAACTCAAACGATTATTGGGTAAATAAGTCAACAAAAACCTCACTAAAAATGTGAGGTTAACCATATCTGGCATAAATACTATTGACAGGTCGCAGTAAGTAGTTTATACTTACGACTTGTTAGTCACATAATTATGTGTGACGAATTTAAAACAAAGACCATCTTAATGAAATAAGGAGAATATTATGGCCTCATTAGCAGAAATTCGTGCCCGTATCGCGGCACAAGAAAACAAGTCAGGTAGCAACAACGGTTCTACAAAACAATCTGACAACTCAATCTACCCCCACTGGAATATGGACGAAGGCACAACAGCCGCATTACGTTTCCTACCAGACGCAGACAGTAAAAATACTTTCTTTTGGGTAGAACGTCAAATCATCAAACTACCATTCAATGGCGTTAAGGGTGATCCAAACGTAAAACAAATTCAAGTACAAGTACCTTGCGTTGAAATGTATGGACCTGAAAACTCTTGCCCAATCTTAGCAGAAGTTCGTCCATGGTACAAAGACGAAAGTTTGAAAGAAATGGCAAACAAGTATTGGAAGAAACGTAGTTATATCTTCCAAGGTTTTGTTCGTCAAAATCCTCTTGGCGATGACGTAACACCTGCGAACCCAATTCGTAAGTTTATCATCAGCCCACAAATCTTTACTATCATCAAATCAAGTTTGATGGATCCTGAGATGGAAGAATTGCCAACTGACTATTTACGTGGTCTTGACTTCAACGTTAAGAAATCAAGCAAAGGTGGTTATGCTGATTACTCTACATCAACTTGGTCACGTAAAGAAAGTGCATTGACTGAGGCAGAACAAGCCGCAATACAAGCACATGGTTTATACACATTGCTAGACTTCTTACCCAAGAAGCCAGGTGAGGCAGAACTACGCATTATGAAAGAAATGTTTGAAGCAAGCGTAGATGGTAAACCATATGACAATGAACGCTGGGGTAACTATTTTAGACCTTATGGTTTGGAAGCACCAGCAGGTGGCAAGCCAGCAGATGATGCTGAACAATCAGTTCCAGTTTCAACTCCTACTCCTAAAGTTAGCATCCCTGATGACGAACCAGCAATGGCTGAATCAGTTTCGATTCCAACTGCGGCATCAAGTGATAAAGCACAAGACATTCTCGCAATGATCCGTGCTAGACAAGCAAAGACTGCTTAATAGTAAGGGGGAAGTAACCTTCCCCCTATTAGGAGAACACTATGACACTACCAGACGAAAGATATCGGGCTATTAAGCAAAGCAAGAGATTGCTAGAAGAACTATGTGATCCTGGTAAAACACCAAGAGTACCTAGTTTAGTTAGAGATCGGGCAAGAACATTACTGCGTCATTTCCCAAGTGAATATGAATTGGATAACATCGCAGAAAAATGTCCCGACTTACTTGATAAACAACCGTTTAATATGTATACTAACGGTAAACACATTGGAGATAAAATTGGGTAAGCCATTTGACGTAAGTAAATTTAGAAAAGAAATCACTAAGTCCATTGAAGGACTTAGTATAGGGTTTAACGATCCGACCGATTGGATCAATACAGGAAATTATGCACTTAACTATCTTATTAGTGGTGATTTTAACAAAGGGGTTCCTCTTGGCAAGGTCACTGTATTTGCTGGCGAATCTGGTTCCGGAAAGAGTTTCATCTGCTCTGGCAACTTGGTTCGTCACGCACAGCAACAAGGTATCTTTGTGGTTCTCATCGATTCGGAAAATGCTTTAGATGAGAAGTGGTTGCACGCCTTAGGTGTTGAAACTACAGAAGATAAATTGTTAAAACTAAACATGGCTATGATTGATGATGTAGCCAAGACAATCAGTAAATTTGTTATTGATTATAAAGCACTTCCAGCAGAAGACAGACCTAAAGTATTGTTTGTTATTGATAGCTTGGGAATGTTACTAACGCCAACTGATGTAAATCAGTTTGAAGCAGGTGATATGAAGGGCGACATGGGTCGTAAGCCTAAAGCATTGGCTGCACTTGTTCGTAACTCTGTCAACATGTTTGGTAGTTTGAACATTGGTATGGTCGCAACTAATCATACATATGCAAGTCAGGATATGTTTGATCCAGATGACAAGGTATCAGGTGGTCAAGGCTTTGTATATGCAAGTAGTATTCTTGTTGCTATGAAGAAACTCAAACTCAAAGAAGATGAGGATGGTAACAA
>Ga0114975_10000026_pt1 | contig 97210 bp, 109 predicted proteins | sample S_130626_EF_Meta_FD_87031 | JGI IMG/M metagenome (GOLD analysis project Ga0114975, IMG submission 87031) | Freshwater microbial communities from Lake Simoncouche, Canada to study carbon cycling - S_130626_EF_MetaG | ecosystem: Environmental > Aquatic > Freshwater > Lake | place: Lake...
AAATCCTTAAAGAACTCCAGACAGAATCTACAACAGCTTTATAAATGTTAGAGTTATTCATTGCTTTATTTTAGCGAAGTTCATTTTAAAAAGTAATCCTTTACAGAATCTTCTACAGAATCCCCTACAGAACCCCCTACAGAACGCCCTACAGAATCCCCTACAGACTGCCATATAGAATTCCATACAGAAGCCCATACAGAATTACGAATATCAGAGTTATTCATTGCTTTATTTTAGCGAAGTTCATTTTAAAAAGTAATCCTCTACAGAATCTCTTACAGAATCCCTTACATAAGCCTCTACAGAACGCCTTACAGAACGCCTTACAGAATCCCTTACAGAATCCCATACAGAATCCCATACAGAATCCCATACAGAATCCCTTACAGAATACACTGTAGAATACATTACAGGATTCGCAACAGTTTTATAAGCGGTAAAGTTGTTCATTCCTTTATTTTATAGAGATTCATTATTCATGATAAGCTAGTTTGTCATAGATTATAAGTTAAATAGCGTGTTCTAATCCGCTAAATCATCCGATTCTATATCAACAATACCTTTATCTAGCGCTTCTGATTCTTTAAGATTAAACGCAAACGCCTTAAGCTTTAGCGCTTTGAGACCTTTAGTTTCATTTCTTAAACAAATACCTTCAGCTGGAACTCCAGTATTACATTCTTTGCAAGTTTTCTCTAAATTAAAAGAAGTCTTTAACTGTTTAAGAAATTCACCCTGCCAAGACTCGTTCAGATTAAGATCTGGAAATACATCTTTCGCTGGACCTCGATAAAAAATAGGAACATGTTGCAATTGATTATCCTGACAGAACTGAATAACTTCTTGCATTGAATATTCCATCACTACGTTTTCTGGTGAAGTGTGAGTCACTCGGTAAACTACTACTTTATATTCTCCAGGCTTGCAGCCATAAGTCCAACGGCCTTGAATTGCACTTCCAGATGGTGTATAACCTACGATTTCCGCGTAAATCTGAATACCATCAGACAGTGCATGTTCGATTGTTTTAAAGCCTGCGTGCCATACGTCCTCTTTGTAATAATGATTATTTTGCGGACATAGTGATTTAATTACTGTACGACTAGCATAAACGTTTTCGTATTCAGCTAATTGAACATTTAATCCGCAAAAATTCTTAATTTTCTCCCACCAGGATAAATTTCGCTTAAGTAAAACGCGACCACAATTAAGACTCGTACCGTGAAATTTATTAGAGATTATAATATAATCATCAGGGTCAATCAAATGAATGTTATCGGCTAGCTTAGAGGTATCGTAGTGTAAATGATATTGACCTTTAATCAAACGGCTTGGCAGTTTTTTTATTTTTTTACCTGCGATGCCTGGGATCTGCTTTTCGCGAATAAGATATTTGCGGCACAATTCCTCACCATCAATGTGATCAAAAGCGTGATTATCAGCTACATTATCCCATTCAGAAACTTTAATTCCTCGCCAAACCTCAAAATATTCCAGAGGACAAAACAATCCTTCACTTGGAACTTTCATAAATTTGATACACCGAACACGTCGCTTATCGCCAAAGTATCCCTTCTTGGTCTGATCAACATTCAACATTTGGTCAGAATGAAGATTATTTCTCGATGTGAAACTACTAGCCAGTTGACTCTCTACTGGAAAAAATACACCCTTATCACCTACTTTAGAGTCTTTTGAAACGATAACAAGATTCCCGTTAATAACGGCGTGCTGAATGTTGTTTGCACCTGGAATCTCCAGCAGCGTTTTCAAAGTAACATAATGTGCAGCGTAATTTTCACTGTTTTCAATAGTCAGTTTATTCATTTTTAATTAAAGTTTTTATTATAACTTATTATATACTAGTTCATTATGGTTTTGCAAAGTATACATCCATATATTCAGGTAAATTTGTATAAAATTTAAGAGATTTAGTATTAGCTAGATAGATATCAACGACGTATGCTTTACCTTTTGAAGCTTTCTTTTTTGTTACAGCGCTGCCTCTATCTTGTACAATAAAAAGTCCATCATCTAAGATTCCTTTTAGTCTCGGAATAGATACCTTCGTACCAAATTTAAAGTCAGGATGAGCAGCGACAGTCACTCCTTGAGTGGCTGTCTTAACGCCAGGGGCAGATACTTGAGTACCCCATTTTTTATCAGGAGTATAATAAGTTACACGACAAGTAAGTTTTTTATATTGTGCCGTTCGTACTGCAGTATAAGTATTATGTTGAATGCTCTGGCATGAGGCAAGCAAAGCAGCTAAGCAAAGGCTAATTCGTGTTTTCATAGTTTAAATAGTTTTCTTCCAGACGCTACTCTCACCGCGTCCAATTTTAACAAGTTTATTTGCATCAACAAGCTCTTTGAGAGTAAGATAGGCTTGAGAAGGAGTAATACTAAATTTTTCAATAATGAGACTTTTAGTGATAAGAGGAGGATCAATCTCAAGAATTTCTTTCTTAATATCTTGTTTACGAGTTTTTTTAGATTTACCCATTTCACCTTCACGCTTACCGGTAAATTGAAAGCCATTATGTCCAAGAGTTGCGTTATAATCGTTCGTAGGACCGAACCGGTTCTTATAGACAGAGAAGATTCGACCAGAGCTATCACCCTCTGTATCAATCATAATTTGAATATTGACATCTACAGAGTGAGGTACCAGAGAAGATCCTTTCAATTTACCATCTTTAGTAAGATGCATAATAAAGAACAAAGCGCATTCGTTTTCTTTAGCTGCTTTAATTAATTCGTTTACAGCATAACGTTCAAGCTCAGCTTGATTGAGCTTATTCTTAGTAGTTAGCGCTTGAAAGGAGTCGATAACCAAAACATCAAAGCTCTTAGTCGCTTCAACAAGCTCATCAATATCTTGAATATTAGCAATTTGAATATTTTGAACGTTCAAACGCTTACATGTAAACGCAATTTGGTATTGATTCTCTTCACCTGAAGCGTATCCAGTTTCATACCCATTGTTTGAGAGAGCTTCCATCAACTGCAGAAGGTAGGAAGTGTTATGATGAATAACACCATTCGGTGTTATATAGACATGAGGTGCATCAATTGATATATCATAAACTTCCGCATTTGTATTAACAGTTTGAATTGAAGAAATTTTAGATGAACCATAAATCGTATCAACTGTTTGACAGTCTTTTACAAATTTACACTCACCTTCTTCAAAGACTAAATGCCGAGATGAAACATTAAATTCATCTCCGTTTTCAAGCTTAACATTTACAATCTCATGTTCCGTTTTTTTAATATATCCTCTAATAGGTACTACTTCCTTTGTTGGTGTTAAGACATAAAGTTGAGTATCTGTAAACTCGATATTATTAATATCATCACCAATGTTAAGGAAATCGAATAGATCTTTAAATGTTACCGTTAATGATTTCATATAGTTTATTTTGTATTGCTTTATTATTATATCGGAGTTCGTTATATCGGAGTTCGTTATAGTTTTTTTCCCAAAAAGTTACAACTTTGTAACCTAATAATTCAGCTATAATTTTTTTTTCTTTATCATGTTTCCATATTTCTTTTGCTGTTTTTTTTGTTACAGGGTTAATCCAATTTTCAGAGTATAATTCTGGATTAGCGTGCCATATATCACCATTAAATTCTAATATAATTTTAGCTGCATGATTAATAAAATCATATATAAAAAATTTGTTACCTGTATTTATATACCACTGAGATTGCCAATTATCTGACAGTAAATTCCGTATATTTTTTTCTGGTTTAGAAATTGAAGCATTTAATCGAGATGCAATAATATCGCAAGCTTTTGTATATCCATACTGTTCTATTAACTGATGTCTGTTTCTTCCCTTACGAGGATTAATAGAAGGGTCACGTTCTATAGCTAGCTGCATAGATGTTTGCCATTGATTATTTCTCTTATTCATTATAGCATCAACTTCACTATATGAGAAGCCTTTATTAAGGTAAAAATTGCGACCTCTAGCCTGCTGTTTTGCTGTATATAAGTTATTATCTCGTTTTGTTTTTACTGATTTTTTTACACGCTGTAACTTATTTGTATTTGAACGAGTAGTTTGGTGTTCTTTTATTATAAAATCTGATTCTTGCTTAGTATAGCCACGTAAAATATAATAATTTGACTGTAGGATTCCTGTTGCCTTCAGGTTATTGGCAGTTTTCCATTTATTAAATTGAATCTCTAAATCCCATGCAGACATAGACTCTTTTGTTAAACAGCTATCGAAAAAACTCTTAACATGATTATAGTTTTTAAACGGTAAAAAGTTTAACCCCCTTTTTAAAGATATATCAATTAAAAAATCTTCTATATCTTTATAAGATATGCAATGTTTTATGACTGTTACATAGGCCTTTTTATTTTTTCGTATACGTTGAGTTATATTCATATAACTATTTATGCCTGCGTGAGCTATTTGCCCGCTTTAGCGGCCAACCACGTTTGGAATTTATTAATAATATCGTCCGATCCAAAAATTTCAATAATCTCATTAGGACCGTGACACTTGCCGCATCCAGCTTGAGCTGTAAGAGTAGTAGCACTTCCAGGAAGAATACCTTCGCCATACATTTCATCCATCTCTGCGATTCCCGTCTTGATACGATTGTAAAAGATACTAGGAATAGTAACATCAGAAACTTTTGTAAAGTTAGAAGAATGATTTAAGAGATTCATTTTTGATATATTGGGTTAATTACTTCCTTAATTATATCGAAGTTCATTTCAATATAGATTATTTTTTATGCTCTTTTAATTCTAACTCTGCGAGAATTCTGCCATGACACCAGTTAGTCTCCTCATAATTATGGTGAAACGTAATGCTCTCGTGAAAATGACCTGTATAAATACGAGAAGCTTTACACTGTTTAACTAGACTGTCAATATTATTTTTTTCTTCTGCACAATCTTTATACAAATTAGGGTCTTCGTTAGGAATAACATAAGACGGTAACGGAGATGGATATAACCAATTAGGTGCACTATGAGTAATAAGTATATCACATTCTTGGATTAGGTCAGGTTTTAGTACAAAAGCTTCATCTAACCACCAACCATAACCTTTTTGTTGCCTCATATAACGGTCAATAGAATGTGCTCCACCAACAAATAAGAATCTTTCGTCATTAATGATTCTAAAAGTATAATCAGGTATTAGTTCAAAGTTTGATAATTTAAAGTTGTCGTTAAACGGCTTAGGATCATCGTGGTTACCTCGAATAGATAAAAAGGATATATTACGTTTTTTGAAAAACAAATTTAAATCTTCAAGATCTTTTTTTTCAAAATCAGGAAAATTAAATCCAATACCTAAATCACCGACGCATATAAGATAACAATCAGTTAATTTAGCATTAATAATTTTAGCGCGCAGGTAGTTAAACTTACCATGAACGTCACCGAGTAAGCAAATTAAATTTTTAGATTTCATTAATCTAATTATATAATAGTTCGTTAATTATTAAATGGCTGTTTTTGATTTAATAATATGCTGCGCGAGACTAATTACACCTCGGATAAAATTATCACCTCCACTATAATACATAACCAAATTACCTCCAGTATTAGTAATTTCATTTATTTTAAACTTGGGCTGATTTTCAAAAAACGAATAACCATTAAAAAATTTAAAAGCTAATTTATTAAACCTATCAAGAAGTTTGTAACAAAGAGTATTAGCAATACGGTGATTATCAAAAGCAGTATTAACCCACACTTTTTTATACATAAGATAATAATTACGCTCAGGGTCAAGAATTTTAAAGACAAAAGCTTTTAACTTCGGCCAATATTTAACATAGAATATATAGCGATACTTTAATCTCGGTCTTACTACCACAGCGTTTGTTTTACTACTATAGGTATTAATAGTACTACACATATGATCAACAACATTTAACCACTCGTCTGGAAAGCAAACACAGTTATCAGTTAAGTGTGGTATAAAAATATTAGGATATTTAGTATATAAAGAAGAATGATTAGTTTGCATCTTTAGCAGTAGGGGTTGTATTTTTTACAATTACTTCAATATTCTTTTTGAATATTTTTTCATAGGAATCATCATATGCTTTTTTATTAACCTTGCGAGGTATTGAGCCTTTGCCTCCAGACCATGCACCGTTATTCATATATTAGCAGCAGGAGTTTCTAGAAAAGTTTTTTACAGCAGAGCGTGCGCCGTTAGGTGTAAAGTATTTTTTATTATCATTCCAACTTGTGTGAGAATGAACCTCCATAACAGGAGTACACTTATCAAGATATACCATACGACCACGCACACGATCAGTACTAGGTACCCGATTAGCGCAAGACTTACAAATAGTAAGCCCAAGACTGACTCGACCAAATTCGACAATTTTTCCACATTCACAGTTCATTTATATATTATATTATAGTTCGTTTACAGAGCTTGTTGTTCTTTTTTTACACGGTTTTTAATTACAATTAATCTTTTTATTATGAGTTGTTTTTCTAATTTTTGCTTTATAATTTCTAATTGTATTTTTTGTTCACGTCTAATTTTTTGCTGTGCTTTAGCTTTAAAGCAGCAAAAAATAATAATTATGTTATATATTATGCTATGAATAGACACCTAAGTTTAAAAGATATTTTTATTTTTTGTCTATAAACTGAGTAGGATTTTTTTCAAACCGTTTACCTAGCTTAATTAATCCATTTATAATTTCTGGAGAGACTACACCAATTATACCATATGTAATTGCTTTAGTTAAACTACCTATATCAGTCTGCTCTAGAACAAACCATGATATACCTGAAGCAAGAGCAGCAGTAACTATTTTTTTTATCTGCTCTACAATAGGTATAGGATTAGGCGATGTTAATAAACGAGCTAGCATAGCTAATGCGCCCACTACAGGTACTACCCAACCACCGTTTATAAACTCTTTAACTAATGACTTTTCAGTATCCATGTCATAATATTTAATGGATACTTGATGGAAAGTTTAGTTTTATCAATAGCCTTTTTGCAATGCCCAAGTCATAATTTCATAATGAAAGTCTTTTTCAGTTAAATTTTGATCAACAGTAATGTATGATACAGGGTCAATATCTCCTGTTACATATATGTTAATTCTTTTGCTATTTTTTTCGTATTCGAAACGTGTGTCTCCAATTTTTTCTTCAAACATGGGCTTTTTTTTATTCAGGTAATGTTAATTTTAGCTCTTTGACTAATATTTGGTGCATGGTATTTGCATAGTCTATTTTAAGTTCATCACTAAGTAGAATTCGTGTACCTACAATTTCTGTTATTATACCATCATCGTCTTCTTTATTTATAATAGGATAAATAAAAATATCGTGTATATTTAAAATATCTTCAGTAAAAGAGTGAACGATATCTACAAGACACTTATTATCTGGTTCTGTAGTTAAGTATCTTATAATGTTCATTGATCAGTTATTAATTAAAATAGCTAATGCGCGATTAGATAGATTGTTAGATGTGAGATTTCTCAGTAGTTTAGCGGCAGTAAATTTCTGCTTAGATTCGAACTCAGTGAAAGCATTTAATGCATCCCAACGAGACTTACCTTCATTACCAGCACCATTAGTAAATAGATCGACAATAGTTTCGCGCTTCCTAATTAGCTGAGATGTTTCATTCTTTTCAGTAGGAATCAATCGTTGTGTAAGTTGCAGCATTTTATCAGTATCGTACGAAGAATTTCTAAGATGTTCTGCTGTATCAGCAAAATTAGCTAACATTTCCATATTATTAGCGATATTATTAGCAAAAGCGTGAACTTTCTGATCAAACGTAAAGGCATGTCTAATGTTCTGACCGTTAGTATCGCGACGTACTTTACTATCATTATTACGCCTAGCTTCTGCGTAGAGCAAGCTCATTTGATTATCACACACTAGCCGCAATGAAGAAGGAATCGTTTTATTGGCAGATTTACCAGTATTATCAATAATGGTATAAAAGTGACCAATCATTTTATCGTTAGATAAACTCTGTACCTCAGGCATAACAGAGCGAATCATAACGCGTTGACCTTTTTTTAGTAAAGTATACCCATCGTGAGTAATGCCACCGATTTTTTCGCATGCAGTTTTTACTACATCAAGCATTTCATCAATTTGAATAGGTCGATAGTCTTCTTTACAAATTCCAAGATGGTCTCGAGAATCTTCTCGCATAAGAGAGAAGGTTGATGGAATACGAGCGCCTTTTGAATCAAAGACTTCTTCTTTAATAATGTTAAAGGTAGGAATATCTTCAAGAGTGTTAATATTAGTTAGAATGGGCATTTGATTTTATTGTTAGTTATTGTTGTTATTCTAATATTATATTGAAGTTCATTTCAATATAATTCCCAATTACTTATTGCATTAATAATAGCGTCTTTTTCATCCTGCAATTTAAATTCAGGAAAAAGTCGATTTAACTTTTCTGTAGATAAAACGCAGTTAGATCGAGGTGCAGCTAGCGCTAATTTACTAATATCAATATATGCCCAGGATGTATTATTGAGCTTATATTCTGTTAATATGCTAACTATATCTTCTATATACAATGCTGTAGGGTTAACAAAATTTAAAAGCCCTACATCATTAGCTTTAAACTCAGAGCTTTCAATAAAAAAGTTTAAAAACTTTACCAAATCATTAATATATGTTTTAGAATTTTTTAAATTACAAATATTATTAAAACTTATAATTTTGCTTAAGAAATTTTTATTACACTTCGTATCACAATACGGCATTCGAATACGAATATTCATTCCATACTCTCTTATTAATTCATACGCATGTTTACTCTTACTATAGTAAGAGCTAGTATCGAACATACCAAAGTTTGGTACATCCTCTTCAGTAAAGTCTTTACTGTATCCTGAATAAATACAGCCGGTTGATATGTTAATAAATTCGATATTATGTAACGCGCATATTTTACTGACATTATACGGCACTGACACATTATACTTCCAACATTCTGCTTTATTTGTTTCAGCTTGATCTATATTAGGAATGCCAGTATAGCCAGAGCAATTTATAACATAATCAAACGTTTTATTAGATAATAAAAATGTTGTGAATATATCATTATTAGTATAGTCTATATCTTGCTTACTAATAATTTGTACATGTAAATTATTTTGACGTAAGTTATTAAATAATATATTACCAATATATCCCTTACCAATTATTAATATCTTTTTCATTAATAAGTATTGTTAATATACTCTACAATATCGTTGTAGTTACAATCTTCATTCTCACTAATTGCTTCTTCAACAATTTTTTTAAATTGTTCAGATAAAAGACATAGTTCATCATCTTCTAGATCTAATTCAAGTAATGTTGAAATATTATCAAGATTTTCGAAAATATTATCTACATACTGACTTAGCTTTTTAAGTATAGCAGTTTTTTTCATATTATATAAATATATAATACAAAAAAGAAACTTTTTATATATTTTTATAATGTTTAAGTAAATTAATTACATCACTCTTTAAATAGTTGCAGTGTATAGGAATGAATTTATCCTTTTCTAAATAAAATATAACAATCTTTCGACATTGTTTACCTGAGTAATTTTCATACATAAATGCATAAAGTGATAACTGTAAAGCATAACTATTAAACTCGCAATAATTAAGATGACTTAAAGGTTCATTAAAGTATTCATTATACTTACTTGAAAAATTAAACTTTTTATTGGTTTTAAAATCGCCTATTGTAAAGTATTTATCATGTTCATAAATTAAGTCAGCTGTACCTGCTACCTTATATTCATCGATGTATAATAATTTTTCACTAAGAACTACATTATATTTATCAATATTATTGTAAACAATATCGTCATAGCTTTTACATATGTCACTATGTTTATCACTATGTTTATCACTATTATTTTTAGCTTTTGTAATGTGGTCTTCTAAAGCTTTATGAATCTCTGTTCCTCTATCTGTAGCAGTTTTTGTAATATCTTCCCATATTTGTATTACAAATTCTTTTGTAACACCTTCTTTTAGAGCTACCCTTGTTGCATGTTTTTCTGTATCAAATTTGTTTTTATATTTTGATAATAGAGTTGTTACAGAGATATAGTTCTCGCCTTCTGCATTAGTGTAAGAGTGTTGCTCCTCATTAAAGAATACCATACAATGATTATATGGTAGTTCATTATTATATCAAGGTGTTATTAATAATAACTTCCATATATATCTGTCTTATTAGCATCCATATCCAAAACAACTTGTTTAGATGTAATATCAATATCTGAGTTGTATAATTTAGCTTGAGAAGATAATTGTCCAACAAGACTAGAAGAAACAATGCCAGAGAAAGAGTTATCAAAAACTTGATCATTAACTGACTCACCAGTTAATCCTGGTTCGAATGAATACTCGTAACGTTTCGCTTTCAATCTATAAACATAATGACCTAACAAAGGATTAAGTGAAGATACATCTTGATCAACTCTTTCAGTAATTTCAAAGATTTTAGAACCTCTACCATTAGGTCTATCGCATCCAAGAGCTGTCATCTCTATTAAATCACCTGATTTAGGTTCAATAGATTGGTTATATAAAGCGTAATTAACTTGCGGAGATAACGTGGTTGTAAAGGTATTAATGTGAAGATAACCAACTAGGTCGTCCCCCGCGGCATACCCAAATTTTGAAAGGTTAATCGATGCCTCAGTAAGCTCAACAAACATTTGCATAACAAAAGGTCCTAAAAATTTACTTGTTGGTTCCTCTCCGTATATAAAGTCTGCAGTATTAAAGTTAAAAGTATTAACATAATAATTAATAGGTACTCCTAAACTATTAATTAAATCGCTATATGCATTGCTATATATTAATTGCTCAGCTTGAAAAGTATGCGGACTAAATATCTGACCACATTGAGGTATTGCATTAGCAGCAAAAATATTTAAAGGGTCACAATTTGCGGTATTAGTATTACAACTCATAATTTTCTGTTTCTACAAATACCTTGTTGAATACCGCCGCGACTAACTCTCATAGTAATAGAAACATTAGAATTTCCTATTACCTTAGTTTTTCCAGGTGCAAACTTCATATTATATAATTTTAATAAATGATTAAGCTCGGATCCTCCTATAGTTTTGGTATTTACTTCACCGTCACTTATTTTACGTATAAGGGGGTGTATGGTTTTATGCTGGATAGGTACAGTGTTGGATTTCTTGCGTTGGAACACTCTATTAGGGTCTTTGTGATTACCTACCATCTTAGCATTTAAAATGGAGTTACCTTTATAGTATTCTAAAATGTATTTCCGAAAAGATGTCATTATTATTATTTAATAAAAAACCCAAAGGACATAACATCCTTTGGGTTCTCTTTTTTTATATAATTATGTTACAGCTCGAACATATTCTTACCAATTTCAGACTTGGTATCAGATTGTACTTTGTTAACCTTACCGTCAGCATATTTTGCATTAACTAAAGCATGACCATAATCACCGACATGTCCTACGGTATCAGTATACTTTGAATGTACCTGTTCTTTTGGAGCTTTTAAATTACCAACTTTGTTATTCTTACCGTTGTTATATTTGGTATTCATTGGCTTAGCATGACTAGTTGTAGAGCTAGGACTAACAGCTGTTTGTTCATCTTCATCATACATATCATTTTCGTCTCCCATACCATCATCCTCCATCCCATCATCCTCCATACCATCGTCCTCCATATCAGATTCTACATCACCTAGGGCAGCTTGCATAACGTCAATAAGCTTTTGAGCTGTCTCACGATCAAGAGTAAAGGTCACTTGATCTTCAACCTCGTCTCCATATTCATCGTCAGTGTCAGCATCAGCCAAGCCGAGGGCATTCCTATCGTTTAACTTCACATTATCTTCACTAACATCAGGTGAAGAGAAGTTATTACCCATTACATTTTCATAAAGTTTTTCGAATACAGATTTCTTACTCATAAAATTATTTAAGCTTCTCTTAACTATTTTTCTACTTTCTCCTAAGTTTTTTTTCTGATTAGCTTTACATTCAGCACACTCATCACAATCACAACCCTCTTCAGCATGCTTACAATGTTTTTTTTCACCTTCCTCATCCTCTTCAGATAAGTTATCACTATTATATAAATTACCTTTTTTTTCTTTATCTGATAGAGTACGTCTATCAACAGCTTTCTTTGTAAATCCACCTCTTTCAAGAGGTCCACCATCTTGTAAAGGTGCCTCTCCAATCTCATTTACTTTTTCTTCAATTGTACGTACATTACTAAGCATGTCACCGTATATGCTACCAATTGAATTAAGATCTGTATTTTTTCTTTTTGACATATAAGTATTTATAATTATATGGCAAAAAAAAGTTCAAAAAGCGAATATTATTTAGGTAATCCAAATTTGCCAAATAAGCACTGGAAAGAAGAGTATACCTTAGAAATGGTAAATGATTTAAAACAATGTAAAGAAGATTTACTTTACTTTGCAGAAAATTTCTTTTATATTATTGATCCAGATAAAGGTAAGCTTAAGATAGAGCTTTTCGATTATCAAAAGAAAGCGCTTAATACTCTTTTAAACAATAGACAAGTTATATTATTAGCAAGTCGGCAGATCGGTAAAACGACAATGCTGACAATTTACGCATTATGGATAGCTTGTTTTAATGAATATCAAAATATTATTATTGTAGCTAATAAAGAATCTACGGCTATAGAAATATTTAGAAGAGTTAGGTTAGCATACGAAGAGATGCCAAATTGGTCCAAACCTGGTGTTAAGGAATATGGCAAAACCTCACTAGAGTTAGAAAACGGTTCACGTATCGGTATTAGTACTACAACAGGTAGTGCGGCTCGTGGTGCATCCATTAATACATTAATTATTGATGAAATGGCTTTTATTGAACCTGAATCAATACTACAAGACTTTTGGCGTTCAGTATTTCCTACTATATCACGTTCGAAAAAATCAAAAGTACTAATTGCATCTACACCTAATGGTACTGGTAATCTTTTCCATACTTTATTTGATGGTGCTGAAAAGAAAGAAAATGAATTTGTATATGAGAGAGTTCTTTGGTCAGCTATACCAGGAAGAGATGAAGAGTGGAAGCAGAAGCAAATTAGAGCTTTAGGTTCTACAGAATCATTCTTACAAGAATATGAAACGGTATTTCTCGCAACAGGAGACTCTTCTTTAGATGAAGAATTATTTTATAAACTATCTCAAAATTGTAAGCCAGCACCTATAATATTAGATGAAGATCATTATCAGATATGGGAAGAACCTGACGCGGCTCGTGTATATGTAGCAGGAGTTGATATAGCAGAAGGAGTAGGGGTTGATGCTTCAGTTATTCAAATATTAGATATTACTGATTTAGCACAAATTAAACAAGTAGCAGTATATCATAATAATAATATTGCGCCTCTCGAATTTACAAATAAGCTCTATAACATACTGCGTAATTGGGGCAGTCCAATTGCTTTAATAGAACGTAATAACTGCGGCGCGCAAGTAGTTGATAGACTAGTCTTCGACATGGGATATGAAAAAATTGTATCTTATGGAGCAAAAGTAGCAGGTAGAAATAGAGCGCAAATGGGAATGATAGCTCATACTAATACCAAATATAAAGGTATTTTAAATATGAGATATTTCCTTAATGAAGTAAAATGTATTGAATTTAACGATATAGACACATTAAAAGAGTTAAAAGACTTTGTTAGGCAGCCTAACGGAACTTGGAGAGCTAGAGGTACAGCTCATGATGATAGAGTAATGTCTTTAATGTATGCTCTTTATATATTAGAAAGAGAGTTAACAGAAAGATTTTTTGAAATCATAGAGTTAGATGAAAGAGGTAAACCAAAAGATATTAGACCAATGGATTTTGGAGTATCCTTATTTGAAAAACCTACTTCTATATATTTAGATAATGAAATTACAAGTATTGGAGGCAGTACAACTCAAGCTGTCGTATTTGGTATGGGAGATGACAATGAAGGAGATGATTTATTTGATTTACAAAGCAATGGCTGGAGTTTGTTATAAATATTAATATGGCGTCGAATAGTTATAAACAATCCTCTTTAAATAAATCAAGAGCTGATAAATTCAAACTTGTATTTCAAGTACCAGCAGCCTTACGTAAAATAAATACAAGACAAGAAAGATCTAATAATACCATAATAGAAAACTCGCTACAATTTTCTATATATGGATCAATAGTACCAGAGATAACAGTACCTGCATTAGAGATTAGATATGCAGGTAGTACTTTGTATAATTCTTCTCATTCTAAAAATCCCTATCCACCAGTAACAGTTAATTTTACAATAGATAATGAATATAATAATTATTGGGTTATTTATAAGTGGTTAGAATTATTACATGATGAAAAAACAGGCTTATTTGATCAGAGTTCTCTAACCGACAATGCAATTTTTGCTGATTATCAAACTGACATCTCTATTTTTGGATTGGATGAATTTGATAATCAACGTATAAAATTTAAATATGTAAAAGCATTTCCAACTACCTTAGGAGGTGTTACATATAATTATCGAGACGGAGGTGAGATTGAATCTTCTTTCACTTTTGTATATTCTCAGTTGCAGACAGAACTTTTAGCAGTGTAATTTTATAAAAGTGTAAATTTTTTTATAAATAATAGTATGGCTAAACGTACTATTCAATCACCTGGTGTTGAAATTAAAGAAATAGATTTATCACTACGACTCCCTTCTCCTGCTGGCACAACCATCTATACAACCGGCTTTGCTGATCAAGGTCCGACAGATGAAGTTGTCGGAGTGTCAAGTTTTTCTGAATTTGAACAAATTTATGGAACTCCAAAAAATCCCGCTGAGCGTTATTTTTATTATACCGTAAAAGCTGCATTTAATTCAACTGGTCAAATATTAGTAAATCGCTTACCTTATGGAGACGGTACAGGTGAAGGCTTTGGTTCTACTATATCTCTATTAGCTTTCCCAGCTATAACTGTAACTCAAGGAGCATCGTCAGCTACATCTGATGCATTTGGATATACTCTTCAAACTACATTTGATACAACTGGAGTGGCAGGGTTATCTTCTACTAATTATTTTATTGGAAGTCCAACACAATTTAATATCACAAAAACAGATTATTTAAAACTTTTAAATGGTACTTTATTTACATGGAGCGCGACAAGTTCTGCTAATACTACCGGAGTGTTTGCATCTATTTCTGCTTTATCTTCTGCTGCTCTTATAATTGTAAATAAAGCTCAGACTAGTATTGATGGTAAGTATACTGGATATTATACAGCATTAGCTGATAATACAAACATTAATCCAGCAAGTAATTACGATGGTGTGCTTAACGCCTTTACAGTTACTCAATCTGCTCCTAGTACAGGCTTAGCTGCATCTAACTTTACTAGAATACCTCAATCAAGATTACTATTTGGACTATCTGCAACATCAGCTGGAGGTGCTAATCCTGCAGTAAATACTATATCCCAGATAATGGAAGAAAAACTGGTGGGATATAATACTGGTACTCGTGAATTTGATGATACACTTAATTTAGGGATATTTAAGTTAAGACAATCTGTTTTCTCTACAGATGCCAATCAACTTGATTATGTATTAGACGAAGGTTATAACGGATCAATTGGTGCTGCTCGTCAAATAAATAATGTAAATGGTGGTGCACCTATTAACTTTTTCCTCGGTAATGTGGGTGACCAATCAGCAAATGTTGATGTATTAGTTAATCCATATGTTGCAGATGCATTTACCGGTGTTCAGTTAAATACTGACGGTACCCCTAAAAAGAAAGTTCGTGTTATATCCAATCAACTTCAAACAGCTATCACATCTACTAGCGCAAATTATTCTATTTACGGAGCATCTTCAGGTGCTTTTGCACTCTTATCAAGTTACGGTTTTGCTGATTCATTATATCCTATAGGTGCATTTGCTCAGGCTAGTGTTAAACAAAAAATTATTGGTGATATACCTACTAAGATTGATAGAGCTTTAACTCGTATTCGTAATCCCGACCTATTCAATATTGATATTATTGCTGAAGGTGGTTTAGGTACTATACACACATATGTTAAAACTCAGACAATTACAGCTCTTTCAGCTTATTTTGATGATTTACAAACAACACAAGGTATAACAGACTTAGGAACTTCTGGTGATTTAACTACTGCAGGAGTTAATGCTCGAGATGCTTATAATACTGTATTTAGTAGATTTGCAACCTTCGCGGGTGCTGTAAAAGACGGTGGCCGCGGAGATTTAATATTTATTGCTGATCCAATTAGACAAATTCTTGTAACTGGTAAAAATAACAAAACTGTAAATGATGCAAGTAAAAACTTCTCTACCAATATATATTGGGCATTACGAAATCAATTCAGCTTTGCTAACACTTCATATGCTACAACATATGCAAATTATTTAAAAGTGTATGATGCTTATAGCGGTACTAATGTGTATATACCTTCTTCAGGTTATGCTGCTGCTAAAATGGTAGCAACTGATGTTGAAATTGGTCCATGGGGAGCACCTGCTGGTTTTAACAGAGGTATTATTACAGATGCTATTGACGTAGCGTTCTCTCCTAATCAACGTCAACGAGATGACTTATATACAATAAGTCTTAATCCTATTACAACTTTCCCTGATCAAGGTATCGTTGTTTTTGGACAAAAGACATTGCTTAAGAAACCAAGTGCTTTTGATAGAATTAATGTTCGTCGTAACTTCTTATATCTTGAAAAAGCTACTAAGTCGGTAATGAAGTTCTTCTTGTTTGAAAACAATACACTCTTTACTAGAACTCGTGTTGTTAACACTCTATCTCCTTTCTTTGAAAGAGTTAAGGCAGCTGGTGGGTTGTATGATTATCTTATCGTTTGTGATGAAAGAAATAACAGCGCAGAAGTAATTGATAATAACGAGCTTGTAGTCGATATTTACTTGAAACCTGTTAAGACAGTAGAGTTCATACAAGTTAACTTCTACGCTACAAGAACAGATACTAAGTTTGAAGAGCTTGTAGGTAGTAATTAATTAAGTAAATTATAGCGCGGATTTAATTTAAATTAAATCCGCGCTTTTTTTAACTTATAGTATTAAATGTTTATATGAACACACTATTGAGGACTCATATCTTAGATAACATACACAAAATATATTCATCTGTAGGTACAATCTCAACAACTAAGTATAATGCTAAAGATAATATTAGTTTAAAAACTGATATATGTAAAGCTACAGAGTTCTTACCAAGTACTGCAAGTGCGTCAGAACGAATTTACTGTATACGAAATAATATAACTAATCGATGTGTATGTGAAATGACTAGTGAATACTTAAAGTGGTCACCAAACGCTCAAAAGTACAGTCAAAGTAAAACAATGATGTATAAAAATAGAATAGTTAACACATCTTCAATAAAGCAACGATATTCTGATATTAAAAACCACTTTAATAAGTGCTATGAAACACACACTTTTAATATTATATCTAAAGATGCTGTTACACAGCAAATTGTTAAATTTAAAACTAATATTAAAGCTTGGGATATAGAAAAAAATATAGATCTATTATGTAGTGTTAGATATTGGACAGACTTTCTACCAATAGATGCACAGTGGGGTGAAAGATTTTATTGTTTAAAAAATAATATAGATCAGCGACAAATATCATATGATAAAGGATTTTGTAATTATATTAATAGTACATTAGGATATAGTAAGTTTAGTTCTAAAGAAAATAAACATAGTTATGAGATAGAGCAGATAAAAAAAGAAGTAACAAAAAACTTTATCATTTTAACAGATATTAGCAATATTAATAAGCAACGTGTGATAGATATTAAATGCAAAAAATGTAACAGTGTAAAACAACAATTATTTATTTGCGGGTTATGGCAGGAAATTTGTTGTAACAATTGCACCGGGTATGGCAAAAACAGAAGTCGGGCTGAAGATGAAATTAATGAATTTTTACAACAATACAATATTAATACTATAAAAAATGCAAAAGTTAATGGTATTGAAATCGATTTATTTATACCTGATAAAGCAGTAGGTATTGAATATAATGGTGTTCTTTGGCATTCATATGGTACTACTTATCCTTGTAATAGTCATCATGAAGCATCCGGCCGTCAAAAACACTCAATTAAAAATCAAATATGTCAAACTAATAACATCAATTTAATTACCGTATTTGAGAATGAATGGATTTTAAAAAAAGACATCGTGAAATCAATTATTTTAGCTAAATTAAATAAATTAGAAACCAGAAAATACGCAAGAAAATGTACCCTCGTAAGACTTACAAAAGATGAAAAAAAACAATTTTATATACAGAACCACATACAAGGTAACTGTCAAAGTTTTTTAGATTATGGACTAAAAATAGATAATGAAATTTACGCAGCTATGTCTTTTTCACATAGGAAAATAAATGCAAATAATCAAGTGGAACTAGTCAGATATTGTTGTAAACTAAATACTAGTGTAGTAGGAGGATTTAGTAAGTTATTTAAACATTGTGCTGGTCAGATAAATGAAGATATTATATCTTACTGCGATTTAAGATATTCAGATGGTAAATCATATTTAAAAAATGGCTTTAAATTAATAAGAACATCTAAACCTAACTTTTTTTATACGAAAGATACTATAAATCTACTTAGTAGACTCAATTTTCAAAAACATAAATTAAAACACTTTCAAGCATTCGACAATATTAAAACAGAAACAGAAATTATGTATGAGGAAGGATATCGTAAGATATATGATTGTGGTAATTTAGTTTTTTTATATACTAAGACTGTCACTTAAGATTTAGCAAAAAAATAATAAATATTACGTATACAGATATAAATAATAATATGGCCGTAAATCAAAATATACAAAACTTTTACAGAGTTGCTGCAACTAAAGACTTCTCAAGAGACTTTCTTTTTAGAGTACTCGATTTTAAACTAGACGGAATGCCAGCTTTATCTGAAGATCAGCTTGTATACGCTAAGACGGCTAAATTACCTGGTCGTAACATTACTAATATTGCTGTACCATACATGGGATTAAATCTTAATTCTGCAGGTACAGCAACATATCCAGGATCTGATGGATATAGCATTACTTTCTTTTTAGATCAAAACAGTGAACTACGTAGTTTCTTTGAAGAAGCTTCGCGTAATTTATTTAACGATACAACCTCTACTGGTGCTTATGGTACACCTGATGATAATTCTTATATTGTCTTAGGGCAGGTCGATAAAAAGTTAAATGTTATATCTGAATATAAACTCATAGGAGTGCAGTTAAAAAATATTAATGATATAGAGTATAATATATCAGGTGGTACAGGCGCTACTGTAGATGTTTCAGTTACATTATCCTACCACTTTTACGAAAAAACTCTATAAAAGTAGTTAACCTCTTAAATATTTAGGTGGCTAATTCACCTATTAAAACAAGACTCAGTTTACACAAGAATTGGAAGAATGATCTTCCTTTAAAATCTCTATGGACTATAGATTTTGCAACTCGTGATGGTAACGATACTGCTACTCTAGGAAAACGCATAAATACCGTCTTTTCACAATATGAAAGACGTGAAGCAAGAGATTGGAAAATAGAAGAGAGTCTTATAAAAGATCAAACAGATAGCTCTGGAAATAATGGCTATTTATTAGCACAAGCAGTTGGATTTCCAACTGAAAGCTATAGTATATCAACAGAGGAGCTACGAAATAGTGGAGGATTTTTAATGGGATATGTATCGGGAGATAGAGCATCATATGGTTCACAAAATAAACTTGATATTACGTTTTTAGAGACTAATATTGATATAATAGATTATTTTATTAAGCCGTGGATTATAGCTAATTCGCATAAAGGTTTAATAGAAGATGGTAATGCAGACGAAGATATTAAATGCACTATAACTATAACACTTTATACCAGAGACAAAAATGCGAGTAGTTCTACAGGTCGGTTTAATTCTGCAAACGCTAAACTTGAACCTAGAAAAAAAATAGTGTTTTTTAACGCTGTGCCTTTTAATGTAGCGGGAGATGCTATAAGTTATGGAGAAATGAGTTTTACAGAATTAAGTAATAAGATAGTATCATTTGCTTTCTCTCACTATAATACTGTAGAACTTTATTATAGTAGAGAAGCAGCACCACAAGGATCCACATCACTTCCGGTACCTGCTGCAAGAGTAATTAAACCACAAGCAGTAAATGAGGCAGAGTTTGTAGGACCAATTCAATCTAATCCAGCTGCAACATATAAAGGTACTACTAGCACAGCGCCGGGATTCTTCGATGAGCCAGCCATACCAAGTTTACTTGATAGTATACCGATCGGTCCTCTACAGTCACCTATACCTAATACTGCAACATCAACATCAAATACGACAGCGTCGCGTTACCAACTTTTAAATCGACCGCTCAATAATCCCGCAGCGACATATCAAGGTGTTCCAAATAATAAGCCATCGTTTTTTGATACACCGTCTACACCTGGTCTTTTTGATGGTTTGACCCCTGCACCGATGCAATCTACTGTGCCTAATCCTGCCTCAAAATATAACAATGAGACAGTAAACCCATTAGGTTTAATGGCGCCATTAAACCCATTAACTTAATATTTTTTTAATATTATGATGAATTTTAGTATTAAAGTATTGCTACCAAGCGGTACAACAATTAGAGTACCAGAGTTAGATAATAAAATTTACTTAGTACTTGTAAAGTATTGTGAAAATGAAGATTATGAAGGATTTAATGAGCTTATAAATGTACATCTTAATATTCCTAAAAATTTAGATATCTTAGATAGATTTTATCTCCTTGTATATTATAGGATGATTTTTGTAAATGAGAGTATACATCTTCAAGTAGAAGATAGAGTATTAGATTTAAGCCTAAATACTATCTTAGATAAAATTAATAACATTTATGAGGATTTTGTAGAAGTAATAAACGTTAATGATATATCTTTAACAGTTGGGTTACCTACTACTTTGTACTTTACAAACATTGATGATATATATAATAATATTATTAAATCCATTAACTACAAAGACAAATTTACCGATTTCACACTTTTAAGTAATAAAGAAAAAGAATTAGTAATGGCATACTTACCCTCAAAAGTTTTTTATAGTTTAAAGCGATATGTAGCTAAGCTTTCTAATTTATTAACAGATTTTATCTTAATAGATGAAGTTAAAGAATTTGATATAAAGCAGCATAAAATAGATATAATTTCAAATGGAGCAATTACTTTCTTAAGCTCTATATATGCGACTAACTTATTGCATTGTTATGAATTAATATATAGTTATCTTACTAATATAAGTTCCGATATAGATTTTTATAATAACTTGTCTCCACTTGAAACAAAAATAATTGTGAATATACGTAATAAAGAAATTGAAAAGAGGAATGAAGAGTTGAAATCGCAGCAAGAATAACATAATTAATCAAATGAGTAACATAAAAGATCTTGTTTTAGAATTGCAAAATATCAATAATAATGACATTACAGCAATTGAGATACCCTCTACAGGTAAAGTATGCAAGTTTAAATCCATAACTGTAAAACAACACAAAGATATAATTAAATGTGCAATGGATGGTTTTGAAGGTAGTGTTCGATTAAATCATATCTTTAATAATATTATTAAAGAGAATTCAATTGAACCTACTTCCTTTAAATTGTCTGATAGAAATTATATTTTAGTACAGCTAAGAAAAGCTAATATTGGATCTGCTATTAAAATAGATAGCAAGGAATATGATTTGAACGAGTTGCCGCCATATGCACAACAAACTGTAGAAAAATCGAATACTCTCACATATCAGAATATAAGTGCAACTGTCGAAATACCTACATTAGATTTTGAAAGTCAAGTTATTGAGAAATGCTTAGTCGAAATAGCAAAAACAAAAAATGAAACTAAGCAAGATAGTGATTATATTACTACTCTACTTACTTACGAGATGATAAAGTTTGTCGATACACTTAAGATAGATGAAACACTTATTAATTTAAATCAATATAGTGTAAGCGAAAGAAAGAGTATACTAGATAACATACCTCTAAAGCTTAACAATGATATAATCGAATATATTGCTAACTACAAAAATGCAGAACAGAAGAATTTTTGTTTTAATGAAAACATTGAACTAACAATAGATGCTAGTTTTCTAACTAATGATTAAATATATTTGTGAATAATGATGATACAGATGTAATTTCAGCAGCGACAGCTTTAGTTGAAGCGTCGAACAGTAAAAATGCGGAGATAGATAATCGCACTATTAATGTTATTGATAATAATAAAAAAAATCCTATTGATGAAATTACTAAAGTTTTACAGAGTTTAAGTAATAATGTTGATAAAAATTCTGAAGCTTTAAATAGTAACTATAATGCTTTAGATAAAATAATTAAGATTAGACCAATTACCACTACAACAAAAAGTGAAATATCTCCAGATAAACAAGTATTAAGAGAAGATAGAAGCAATACAACAAATACCTCCAAAGAATCTCTATCTAATAGAGTAATAGAAAAAATAAAAGAATCTCTATTTAAAACCACATTAGATAAACCAACTGACTCTTTATCTAAAGCATTAGATAAGCAATACCCTATTAGTGCTTCAAGTAATGAAACTCAATACTATACGAGAGTATTTACAATATTAGGTAAGGCGCTTGGAATCGGTAAGTTTGCTGAAGGACCAGAAGCAGGTCGGTTACAAGCAAATTTAAAGGAATCTAAAATAAAAGAAGTAACAAAGGGTAGTATTGCGGTACCTACAGGACCTACCGGTGAAAAGAGTAAAAGCAAAGGTCTTCTGGATATGTTAACAGATTTAGGACTAGGTTGGATGTTAGCTGATGTATTAGCTGGTAACTTCGAGTCTGTAGCTCAAGGAGTATGGCAAGGAATTAAAGCGGGTGCAAAAGCCGCAATGAAAGTAGCTGGCAGAGTAGCTGCTGCTGTATCAAAACAATATGGTAAACTTAAAACTAACTTAAGTAAGTTAAAAACTAAAGTTACTTCTAGTAAAACTTATGAAGCAATTAAAACGACTCTTAAATCAATCAGTAAGAGTATAGGAGAGCGTTTTAGTTCATTAACTACTAGTGTAGGTGAGACTTTTGCTAGTATAAAAAGTGCTGCAGCTCGTGCAGGATCTGCTTTTATGGAGAAAGCAAGTTCTGTAGGAGGTGCTATTGCGAAGTATGCAGCTCCTGTTATATCAAAAGTTCAAACAGCAGTAGCGCCGGCTATATCAACCGGACGCGCTATATTAAATTCAGCATGGAACTTTGGCGGTAGGGTCGTTGATATAGGTAAACGAGCTGTAAATACAGTAGTAACACCTATAAAGCAGATAGGAACAAAAGCAATAAATGCAGCTATTAATGCAGTAAAAGGTTCAATTGGTGCAGCTGGAGGAACATTAGGATTTTTAGGTAAATTTGTAAAAACTTTAATGCCTGTAGCAAAAAGAATACCTATTATTAGCTCACTTATAGAGTTATTTTTTGCAAAAGGTGATATTGCAGATTATAAACAAGAAAGAGCGGAAAATAAAATATCAACAGATCAAGAATTATATAAAAAAGCAGGTAACCGTGTACTTGAAGGTATAGGTGGTGTACTCGGCGGTGCAGGAGGTGCAGCTCTTGGTTTAGTCGGAGGTCCATTAGGTGCTTTATTTGGTGGATACTTAGGTGATAAAGCTGGTCGTTATGCATCTCAATTTGCTTCATATATAATACCAGAGTCGGCTATCAGTGATGTAGGCAAAGCTGCCGTTACAGGTACTATGTTACCAGTCGGTGAGACTGGTGAGATGCAAGACTTTATTATTAAGAATAATCAAGTTTATAAATTTAGTAATAAAGATGAAATACTGGGTATGAAAAATGGCGGAGCTGTTAATGAGTTATTACAAAGTAGCTCTATTAATAATAAAAAACAACTATTTGTAGCCAGCAAGCAAGTTTCAATTCTTGAACAAATACGCGATGGTATAATTTTATTAACTAAGAATAAAGAAAGCTCTACTTCTAATAATACATACCAAACAAACAGTAGAGATACTAAGGAAATACCTGCAGCTACTTTTTTAAGAAGCAGCTTTAATAATTCACATAACCTTCAGCCTATATAATTATGCCAGGACCATATTACGCTAAAATAGAAAACTCTCAAACTAAATCAGATCTCCTCGGTACAAGCACTACTGAAAAAATATTAATACCAAGTGGACCTGGAGTTATTGATGTTATTAATGATTTTATGTGGACAGCATCTCCGCAGATTAATAAATTTAAAAAAGTACCTATATTATACCTTACTGAAAGAAAGCAAACTCTCAATTCTTTATTAGCTTCAGCACTATATTATTTAAACGCAGGTGACAATGCAACTGGCAATGTAGCTGGCAATGTAGCAACTAACGCTGTGGCTGGTACAGCTAATTTAATTAATAATATTGCAACAAAAATAAATACATTATTACCAAAAGCAGCAGACAATTTAGCGGCTGGAGCAGAAAAACTTATAAAATCTATAGATGCTTTTAAAGCTGGTAGTGAGAGTGATGTAGCGTTATTAGAGGATCTTAAGTCTTATATAGGTATATATAAGACTGAAGTAACAAAATTTGAGTATGCGTTACCTTATTTTGATAATAATAGTAAAGCTGTTTCAAATTCTTGGGGAGAAGCAGCACAAGGACCAGGATTTGCTAAAGAAATTCTAGAAGGTTTAGAAGCCGCAGGAGAAAGACTTTCTAATACAATTAATATTAATCAGCCTGGTACGTTTATAGAGAAGCCAAAATATTTTCAATATAATACTGATAATAAATCAGTTACAGTTACTTTTCCTCTCTTTAATACAGTAACAAGAGGTACTGGTAGTATATCAAATAATAAACTGCCTTATCAGCAGAACTATGAACTTCTTTGGATATTAGCATTCCAAAATAAACCCTACCGCACATCATTCTCTGGAGTCTCACCAGCTAAAATGTATACTCTTACAATTCCTGGTCAAGAATTCTTTCCATATTGTTTTATAGAGAATCTTACTGTAGATTTTAAAGGTACCAGGCGTAATTTACCTGTTACATTACCTACAGGTGATATAGTCAGTACTGCAATTCCTGAAGCGTATAATGTATCAATTACATTTAAGAGTTTAATATCTGACGTAAGTAATATGATGGTCGCTAAAGGTTTTACAGGTTCTAAAATACGTGTGAGTCAACAATAATATGAGTACAACAACTTCCATTAATCAAATTCCTATCAACACATCTTTTGATAAAACAAGATATGAACAAATTTTTAAGTTGTATAAAATTGTTAAAGATGCAAATAATAGCTATGCATTTTTTAATATTTTAAATAAAGTAGTAGTACCTACTTCATTAAACTCAGATTTATTTGGTATTATAGTATTAAGCTCTAAATTGCCATGGACTACATTAGCTTACAAACTATATAAAGATATTAACTTATGGTGGTTAATATTTATTACGAATAGTCCAGATAATATATTTTATGCGGAAGCTGGTACAGCATATAAATATATATTACCTCAATACTTAGATATTGTACTTAATAATATATCAGACCAAATTAACAAATGAATAAGCTAGTAAATATAGGTAGTAGTATCTATGAATTTGATTTATCCTTAACAAGAGTTGTTGAGAATGATTACAACTTTATTCCGATTAGTAAGGCAATGGTGCTGTATCTCGAGATAGAAGATAATTTAGCTAATTTTGGAGTTCAGGGTAAAGTTGTGTTTAATAACTTCTTTGGTATTTTGGATAAATTAGGTTTAGGTAGAGGCGTTAATCAAGGCATTACGTTATTTGATATTAATTTTAAAAATAAGGATTTCGGAGATAAAGTAAGTATTATTGATAAAGGTCTACAAGTAATTGTACAGTTAGGCTTAGGAGACGATGATTCAAAAAATCCTGTTGATAAAAATTTAACATATAATTTTGAAGAGTATGCGGTAAGACTTCTTAGAGAACGTAAAGTAAATCCACGAGAGATATCTGGTACTAAAAATCTCACAGAGACTATTCAACATTTACTAACTACATGTCTTGATAAAGGCGGTACAAATTTTTATGTACACAAAGAAGAATTTCAGCATACTGATCTTATTGTACCTTTAGATCAGGTAATTAAACCAATGCAAAGTTATTATGATTTAATTGGTTTATTATATAAATATCTATGGTATGAAAATGGACAACTAAGTAGCCCAGGTTTATTGCAGCTAGAGAACTTTCAATTAAATGAAGCTAATAGTAATATACAAAGACGCTTTACAATGAGACCTTTGTTTAAAATAATAAAAGACTTCAATACTAAGCTAGAGAGAAATGAAAAAGATCTGCAAGATTATGTATCTGAAACGTTTGTAATAGGAGGTCAAGGTGAAGCAAATCCAATACTTAGAGAAAATACTATAGAGCAGTACGTCGTAGCAGAAGCAGATTTAGATAAACTTCTTTTAACAACATGGACGAATCATAAAGTAGTTTATATGGTAGATAATAATATTACTGATGTTACAACCAACATTATAAAGTATAGTGATATGAGAGATTTGTTTAAATCAGCAGCCCTTAATTCACAACAAGAAATAAATGTCCCAAAAGATCAGACAGAAAATAATGCTGATGATTTAAAAACCTCAGAATATATTTGCGATTTTAAGGAAAGTAGCACAGATATTGTAAAAATAATTGAAGCGGGTATAAAAGCGATGGTAACAAGGAGTTTTATATTCGATAATTCAGCGATTACTTTTAGAACTACAGGCAATCCTTATCGGAATCCAGGTATGTTTATTTTAATAAACGGTGATAAAAAAGATCAAACAGAATCACCTACAGGTTATTGGTTTATAGTTAGCATAAAACATATTTTTGAGAATGAAATGTATCAAAATGAAATTACAGCGGTTAAATTCTGTACTAAACCAAATAACATAGCACCTACTACGAACCAGCCTGTAGGTCTACCACCATTGCCATAATACCTACTGTTTAAAAGACATAACATTAAATAATTAAATGCTCATCTATGAAACAAATTTAGCTGAAAAATTATTCGGCTACGCTATAAGTAGAGAATTTATTAAATATAGTTCTCCTCTATGTGATTTGCTTGATGATCCGAGCTTAAGTTTAGACTTTGATTTAGCTATAAATTTTAATCAAGCTATAAATGGAAACTTAAGTGCGAGAGAGACATTCACTAATACATTTATGTTGTGTAGTGGGTATTTAGACCCTGCTACCATTAACTTCTACACAACTAAAATGTTGAATTATCCTATATTCACATATGAAATAGATAGGGTAATAGAGACATTTAATAATATAGATAATTTACCGAAGACATTTCAAGGTATAAATGCTGATAGACGAAATGTGAGAGATAGTGCAGGTAATCTAGTCGATCCGAATAGCACAACTAATGGCGACTTTAATAGTAAGCTCAAAGCAGCTATTAAAGATTGTATAAATGCGCCTTGTAATCCCTTTAGTCCTTTATCTAATAGTATAGGCAAAACAACTCAAATACTACCTACTATGAATAGCGCATCTATGCTATCAATGGATAGTTTAAAGGATTCAATGGCGTCAGTGATAAATGGTATAGATTTAGCTGTATTTCATAAAATACCAGAAGCTTTTCAGCATGGAATTATGTCATTGTCTAAGACTTGTAGTGATGCATGGGGTGTTATACAGGGCAGTATGGTTGATGAAAAAGATAAATCTACTTTTATTAATGCAGCAGAAACAGGTGAAACTTTAAGAAAAGAAAGTTCACCTTATAAGTATACTCCTGATATAAAATCATATATAGATATTAGTACAACTGCTCCTGAAATACTTGCTAATATCTCAAAGAACCTAGGACCATGTTTTAATAGATATGAATATGCGTTAAAGTATAATCCTTATGACCCTATGCAGAATCGAAAATCTGTAAGCGTTACTCCTATTACTTATAATGTTAATGGATCAGCATATTCAGGTAACTCTATAGGTCAATCAGATCGAACTTCTACATCAGATAATATTGCACTTGGTTATAAAAAAGCAAATATTACAAACAAACCGTATACTGATGAAGTATTAATTTCAGACGACATTGAATTATTAGCATCTTCAAGCTCAGGATATAAATATACGATATTTGCTAGTTGGATTGATACAGATGATAAGACAATATGGGTAGATAGTTATGCAGCAACATCTAGTGATGTCGAAACGCGAATGGGCGTAGCAAACATAGGTCAAGTATTAACTCCGAGCATTCAAGGTATAACAGGAGATGCACAATTAGTAGATAATTGTATGAGTAGATCAGAAACAGATCAAAATAATGGATACTCAGGTAGATGGAGTAGAGGTACAGATAACAATACTGATCTAACAACTATTAATGCTGATAAGTTTAATCATGGAGTAGCATTTAATGAAGTATTAGTAAACGCTTTAATTGCGAATACTGGTATAACTTTAAGCTTAAATAAATTTACAACTTTAGCTAAGAATAATAATTTATTTGCGTATGTTAGATATAATGGTAAATCTGAACTTATTCAATTAATTGATAGAAAAGGATCTTCTAATGACGGTGAGCGTATTATTGATTTTACACCTTATGCTTTTTACAAAGTAACAAATCAAAAACCTATAAGCAGACAATCAGTACCTTATAAAACATGGACAGAGAGAACAGTATCTAGTGTACCAAATATAGGTTCCATGTATGTAAAAATATGCGTCGGCAGTAAGAGTCAAGTTTTAGCAGCACTTAATAGCTCACAAAATTTTAAATCACCTGATAGTGCAGCACAAAAAGTAGATTTGCCAGCTTTACCAACTAACGACAAAACAGCAGATGGACAGCCAAATAGTACATTATTTCCTACACCTTAAATTATACATCAATAACGTCATTAGTGTTGATAAGAGCTTTCATAATATCTTCACGTGATAGTAAAATTTTAGTTTGGTTATCCATTAAAGATAACTTTTCTCTAGCAGCAATGTCTAGTTTTTTCATCTTCATTTGATTATCATTTTTACTATCAGCGATATATATTTTATTAAGCGATTCAACTGCAGATGCCGCAGCTTTTATTAATTCGGATAAAGCAGCTACATCATCAGGCTCTGGAGAAGTAGAGACAAAAGACTCTATATTATCAATAAGTCCTAATGATTTGGTGACAAGTTTACCGGAGTTAGTTAGAATAAACTCCTCAAGATTATCTTTAGTTAATTTAACCTCTTCTTTTTGTGGCGAAGCATTTGATAAACTGCTTGTTTTTAACTGTGAGATTATATCATTTACAGTATTATCTATGTCGGTATCCATTTATTACTTATTTAAGCTTGACTTATTCATTTCAACTACTATAATTATATTATGACGAAAGTAGAAATTAAATTCACTAAAACTAATGATGACGCACAAATACCTACCCGCAATTTTAATACTGATACGGGGTTTGATGTATATAGTGTAGAGAGTATAGTTATCCCAGCTAGAGGAAGTACTGTTGTCGATGTAGGGTTGTCATTTGCCTATATAACACCAGGGTATTGGTGTAAAATTGAAGGACGTAGTGGTTTGGGGTTTAAGCATGGAATTACTCCTCATCCTGGTATTATCGATCAAGGTTATAGAGGAACTGCTGGCATAAAGCTATATAATAATACAGATACTGAATATACAGTTAAGAAGGGAGAAAGAATAGCTCAATTAATTGTGTATAGGAATTATTCTGTTGAAATGAGTGAGGCTGAAAATATAGAAGAGTCAGAACGTGGAGCTAAAGGGTTCGGTTCTTCTGGTAAATAATTGATAGAAAACATATATGAATTTAGATGTAAAGGGTGTATTTAATGGTATTTGGTGTGAAAAGTATAGACCACATACCTTAAATGATATTATTCTTGATGATCGAACATTAGATATTATTAAGGGATTTAAGTCAGAAATACCTAACCTATTATTTGTCGGTAATCCTGGAACAGGGAAAACTTCGCTTGCTCGTATTATTGTAAATGATATATTGAAATGTAACTATCTATATATTAATGCATCAGATGAGTCAGGTATTGATATAATCAGACATAATATTACTAACTTTGCTCAGACTAAGTCATTTGATGGAGGTATTAAGGTGGTTATTTTAGATGAGGGTGATTCTTTGACCGGACCGGCGCAAGCTGCATTGCGTAATACTATGGAGTCGTACTCTAAGACTACTCGTTTTATCTTAACAGGTAATTATAAGCATAAAATTATCCCAGCTCTTCAGTCAAGATGTCAATCGATTGAGATTAAGCCAGTAATCGAAGCTGCTGTACGTAGGTGCTATTCTATACTTAAAAGTGAAGATATTACTGTTAGCGAAGAACAGAAAAAGAAGTTCATAGAGCTCGTCAAAGTCAATTTTCCTGATATTAGGAAGACTATCAATGAACTTCAAAAGAACTGCGTAGACAAAGAGCTCTGTATAGAAAACATACATGTAGATAGTGAGCTGCTAAAAAATATCTATAATCATATTTCGAATAAAGATGTTATTACTTTGCGTAAATATCTCATTGAGAATGAGAGTAGATTTAATAGTGATTATGATAATCTTCTTGTAGAATTGTTAGAGCATATATATGCTCAAAATATTGACGATTTAAGAAAGAAGAAGATGATATCAATTATTGCAGATCACTTATATAAGAGCTCGTTTGTAACTGATAAGGAAATTAATTGCTTTGCTTGTTTTATTACTTTGGAGCTTTGTTAGGTAGATGTACTTTATTTTCTTTAATTAGTCTCTCTCTATTTAATAAATGTAAGCTAGCTATATCAGTTTTATTTTGACCGTGATACTCTACAGCGTATCCATCAGTTACTAGTAACTGACATAGTGACTTGCCATCTATTAAAAAATCACCTAATAATCTACCATACTTATCATCAATTGTTGTTTTAACAATTTGAGTGCTTCCGACAGGTAGGAGTTGCTGCACAACTGATTTACTAGCTAAACCAAAGACTTTTTCTATTAAATCAGTTGTTTTACTCTCAGGAGTATCAATACCTAAAAGTCTTATATTAAGATTTTTAATACATATATTAAAACCAGCATCAATATCAACCTTTACAGTATCTCCATCAATTACCTCTAAGATTGTACATTTATATTGATACATTATAATTATTTATAATCTTGTAGACCTTTTAAGTATTCGTGGTTATTTGCACTTACAGCCGGATCTGCAGAAATTGAACTCGATTTAATGTCTGTGTTAGACTTAGCAAGACTAATATTTGTATCACTAAGTTTGCCATTACCTTTATCTGTTTTATTTGAGATATGGTCTTGCTTTTCAAGTTCTTTAGGCTTAACGTTATTATTATTTGGACGTATAGCAGCGTCAGGAATAGGCGGTAAGTTAGGATAGTAAGAAACAGGAGTACCTAAATCTGGAGAGATATTAACATAGTGAGAATAACGACCGCCGCCATTATCGACAGCAAGAGTTAGAGATACATCAGCAGAAGAGGTTTGAGGATTGCCAGGATATCTTGGAGAAGTAGTATCCTTTATGCCAACTACCCTGACATGTAGACCAGTTTCTATCATTTGATCTATAAGCTCTTGACTATTGTAACCTAGCTTTTTATAAGCTTCAGATGACTTAAAGTTATCGTTAAACTTAAATACGTCGCCAACAAGAAACCCTCCTCTCTCAAATCTAGATAAGTACGTCTCAACTAAAGTTAAATATTTTTTCCCCATAACTTTATTTATGCTATATAATAAATAATTATATGGAATTTAATAAACTAGTAGCAGAGATTTTACTAGAAAAAGCAGGATCGCGCTGTACAAAAGTTACAAAGCAACAATCATCTACTAGATCTGATAAAAAATATATGAGATGTGTAAGAGTAGACGGTAAGCTTAAACGTGTCCATTACGGCGACCCAAATTTAAGAATAAAAAAGTCTAACCCTAAAAAGCGCAAGGCCTTCAGGGCTAGACATAAATGTTCTTCTGCTAAACCAGGTACCGCTAAAGCGTTATCGTGCGCAAACTGGTAATGCAGACTTACTACGTATATAACTTCTAACAAGTTTTAAAGCTTCCATAATTTGAATTTCTTCTGCTGTTGCAGTTTGAACAAATTCATCATGACCATGTGAACTATATACAGCTCTCACCCAACAAGGCATAGAATTAACATTCGTTATAAATGCTCCAATAGGCATATTAAATGAGTTAGTTATATACTCATCAAGATACTTTACAAGTGAGATAGGAGTGACTTCAACAGTAATATCTTTCTTTTCAATATAAGTAACCGGAATTTTCATAATTTAATTATATATTAGTTCGTTTAAAACTACCAATTAATTTATATAGTATGCCTGATGTTGTTATTAAATAATTATAAATGGCTATAAGATTAGATATAGTTAAACCAACAACAGCAGTAGAAACAGCGCGTAAAGCAGGATACTTATATAAAGATATCCTGTTTGACTTAAAAACATCATACAGTGCAAAAGGAAGTGAGCTGCTGCGATCAAATAGTGTAAAAGATTTAGAAGCAATATATGATATTGAAGCGGTTGTTACATCTTTAAAAAATATACTAACTACATCTCCTGGTAAAAAGCTTTTAAATCCAACTTTTTGACTCGATTTACGTGATTATTTATTTGAAACAGTATCAGAGGTAAAAGCATATTTTTTAGCTCAAAAAATCTTATTCGGTTTACCTGTACAAGAACCAAGAGTTGTAATAGAGTATATTAATGTTGTAGCTTTAATAGACGATATGGAATATGATATTGATATAAATCTATCTGTACCCTCTTTAAACATTTATGGTGTATCTCTAAAAACAGCCTTAAATAATGGAGGATATATATTTAAATAATTATGAGTGTTAAAAATTTTACTGAGTATAACTTACCTCAAGAAGCGTATGCGGCTTTTGATGCTACATCGTTAAAAACTTTAATTATAAATAAATTAAATGAATCTGAAGTTTTTAGAGATCAAAATTTTGAAGGTTCAAATATAAACTCCTTTATAGATATAGTAGCGTACATGTATCATGTATTGTTATTTTATTTGAATACAACTGCATCAGAATCGACATTTACAACAGCAGAATTATATGAAAACATAAATAAACTAGTATCCAATATTGGTTATAAACCTACAGGCAAACAAACATCACTTGTTAATATAGATTTGACTGGATCATCTTCACTAGGCGTAGGTCAATATATTATAAAGAGGTTTTCATATTTATCTAAAGATGGTGTTAGCTACGCTACACTCAAAGACATATCGTTTGAAAAAACCACTGCAAGTAATGAAGGATTATCTATTAGTAATAGTATGCTTTATCAAGGTAATATTGTAGAGCATCCAGTCTACACATCTATCGGCGAACCTTTTGAAGTTATTAAAATAATTAATAGAAACACTGATATTAAAACTAATGCAGATAACAAATTTATTGCAGATAATACATTTACTATATTTGTTAAGAGTCGAAATACAGACACTTGGCAGGAATGGACAGAAACATCTTCTTTATTCTTAGAGTCAGCTGGTAGTTTAAAGTATGAAAAGCGATATAATGAGAATGGCAATTATGAATTTAAATTTGGTAACGGACTAAACGGCAAACAACTTCAAATTGATGATAAAGTACAAATATTTTATATTAAATCTGATGATATAGCTGGATACGTATCTGCTAATGGTTTAAGTAATAGTAGTTTTATTATCTATAACACACCAACATTTAGTGAAATAAGTACAAATATATATAGTGCAGATAATAATTTTATTAGTTCTTTAAATACATCATATATAACAGCTAATAACTTAAATGAATCTATAGCTGTATCAAGCGCTGAAACAGCAGAAGAAATTAAGAATAATGCTCCTAAAATATTCTCGTTACAAAATAGATTAGTTACAAGTGCAGACTATGAATATTTTATAACTAAAAACTTTAATGGATTTATTCAGTCTGTAAAAGCAATATCAAATGATACATATACAAGTAAAGTATTAAAATATTACTATGATATAGGTCTTAATAGACCTAATGAAGATAGTAGAGTATTGTTTAACCAAGTTAGGTATGCAAACTCAACTTCATTTAATAATGTCAATTTATTTACTGTACCAAAGAACTCAATTATTAATGAGCAAATTCCTAACTATACCAATCCAACACAAAAACAATTAATTCTTACTGAGTGTAATGCTATTAAAGACATTACCCATAATGTAGTATTTGCAGATCCTATCTTTAAAGCATTTGCTTTAGGTGTTGCATCTAATAGTGAAACTGTACTAACTGAAGTATTAGCTGAAACAAAGTTAGTTATATACAAAGATCGTAATAATATTGTTAATGTATCTAATTTAAAATCTAGTATACAAGATGTCTTTAAGGCTACCTTTAATAAAGTATTATTAGGATCAACTGTTAGTATAAGTGAGATACAAAACAATATTTTAAATATTTACGGTGTTGAAAGAATAGGAACAAGACGTGTTGTTGATGGAGTTACTTATGAAACTCCTTTATTAAGTCTTATTATCTGGAATCCGTTGTATCAGTTTAATGACATAACGATAACCTCTAAAGATTATAAATTGGAAGACTTTCAATATGCATATTTCTATAAAGTATCTGATATAGTTAATAATATAATTATAGAGAACAGCTAAGACCTCATCTTACTATAAATATAAATAAATGGCGAGTACCTCTAGATATCAAGATTATGGAATTATAAATACAGTGTACTCGTATTTCTATACATATAACTATACTGGTAATTTAGCCTTATCAAGTTACGCTCTACCGTTTGCTGAGTTTGTATTTATACCTATATTAGAGGGAATTGATGATATATTTTCAAGTAAACGTATAGTATGGGATTATGGTGATGGTACGATATCAGAGTCTGTAACTGGTCGTCATGCTTACCTACTACCTGGTGAATATAAAGTAACGTGCTATTTATACGATAACGTTGGTGAATCTTATATAGATTCCTTTTCCCAGCAAGTTACAGTATACAATTACCTTACAAATAATATAACATTATCCACGAGCAGTAATTTAATATTAACAGCAGGTAAAATTACTAATCCAATTAAAGTTATAAGATCTACTTCTTATCAGTCATATAATACTTTAAATGATCTAGATATAATACCTTTTGCAACTGGAGCTACAGATAACTATTTTGATACTAGCACTTACAATATTTACTATAATCATTTATATCCATACTCATCTTTTTATACATTAGAGAAAGGGTTAAAAGATTTAACAGAGTTTGTTGAGATATCTTCATTTAAGACAACGTCAGAAAAATTATATTGTAAGTTATCAGGTAAGGCAATTATAAATTGTTTAGAGACAGATGAAAATTCATTTTTATATGGTACCTCCGGTGATGCTTTAGTATACTTTAAAAGTGATATGCCATTAAGTTCTGTTAAACTTTGCTTTGGTTATTCGCCTAGTGAACTTCTACCGTATACAAATACAGCAACAGCTTCTGTAACTGCGAATGTAGTTAAAAATCTGGATTATAATCATTTATCAATTACTTCTAATGGACTAGATGCAGAGGGTAATACAAGTGCATCTTTTGATATTAATCCTATAAAGTTCAGTAATTCTCTTGTTAGTTTTGTTATAAAAGTAAAAGATACAGAAAATTATACAATAAAAAATAGTCTATCTCTTAATAGTTCTAATACAACGGTTGTATTAACAAATGGTGTAAGTATATTATCAGCTCAGTTTGTATATTCATCTAATTTCAATTTAAGTGGTGTATTAAAAGGTACTTTTAAATATACCACAACACAGACTACAGCTAATTTATTTTTATCAGCAAGAACTACTATCGGAAGTAGTTCTTTAACAGGCAGATCAAGCACATTTACCATATATCCATCCAGCGGAGTATATACCATTGCAAAACATGGAGAAGATATAGATATGGGCCAGAAATTTAGAGATATATCTCTTCAACCACTGTTTAATAATAATTATAATCTATATAATAAATTCTTAGACTATGCTGTAGGAACTATTTCTTCAGATCAAACTAGCTTAGGTAAAGTTACATATGAAAAAATTACTAACTTTATATCTAATAATAGTGTGCTAGATTACGCTAATGTTAGTAGTCTATTATCTATTCTCCAAGAATATAATATTGATTATCAGCGGTATAATTCCTCTAACTATAACTATCCAGCTGAGCTTACTCGACTTATAGACATACTATCTATAAACAAAAGTAGACTTTTTGGTGTACGAAATCAGTTTGCAGAGAACTTTAATGACTATGGCTATGTTAATAGTAGTATATATGGCTTTAATTTAGGTGCTGAACTATCAATTTACGATAAAATTACCGCTGGTCAAGATATTGTCGCATATGAAAAGTATAGTAACACATATAAACGACTAAACACTTATCAACCGGTTAGTGCGGTTGGGGTAATGTCTAAAACTTATGTTATAAGTGCATATGATAACACTTGGGGTTGGGGACTTGTAGTAGATCCAACAGCGAGCGGTAGAAGACTTAACGAGTATTATACTTTCTATAAATATATAACAGGGACAGAGGGCTCTATATATGATAGTGTTATAAACTTTACAGATCAAAATAATACACTCAACTTTAGCACATCTTCATACAACGACTGGTCGAAAGAAAATGGTGTAATTTCAAATATTTTATCAAATCAATTATACAAAGGCTTACAGCTAATACAATAATGAATGAATAAATAAATTAAATGTCATCAGTAATAACATATAGTTCTGCAGTAATTAGTAACTCGATTACTAATCCAGATGTAGATAAATCAGCTGCTGCAGATAATAGTAGTCCCTATTCTTTTTTACAGTTTATAACAATAACACGTGTAGACTATACTCCAGATGAGTATAATAACTTTTATATATCGTATCTAAAAGATTGGGCAAAAATAAAGAATACCAGTAGTACAACAGAGCAAAAGAGTTTTGTTGAGTATTATGTAGAGTTTTTAAAAGAGATAGTACTAACATACGCGACAAATCAAGAGCGTAAATTTTTATCTACTATTAACTTTAATGATCCAGCTGATTTAGATGTAGCGATACCCTTTTTTACTGATAAAATTAGACAAGTTATTTTGTTTTATAAGTCAAAGCGTGATGATGCAAAGTATGTTATTGATAGAAATAAAATAAAAGGTAGTTCTACATCAATTGAGAAAGGATTATTTGATAGTATATATAATTACATATTTGCAGCTCAAGATCAGCCACAATATTCTGATCTCGGTAAATCGTTAGCAAGTATAACAGAGTCACTTAATATTGATATACTCGAATATGTGGATGTATATGGTAATTACTTTGATATACCTAACATACCTAGAGTAACAGAAACAAATCAACAAAGAATAAACTATTATACTGCAAATATAAATGAAGTAGATACAGCTTTATTTTTAAGTGATAGTTATGAGCAAATATTTGGCAGTACTGCATTCTTAAATGAAATACCTTTAATAGTAAACGTTACATTAAAGTTTGATGCAATATGTAATCCTGATAATCCGTTAACTTTACTACAAAATAATGATATAAGTGGATTATCTACTGCTGATGTTACGGTATATAGGAAAAAATTATTAGAGAAATATTTAGGAACAGATATACACTATATAGATACGAGTAATAACACTACAGTAACAGGTATATTGGTTAGAGCTGAAACACCTTCTAATAACATTAACAATCTACAGCAAGCAAATACAGCTGCTGTACAGTCTAATGAAACGATATTGCTCAGAAATTTAGGTCTGTTTTTTAATACAGATAGTCAAGGTATATTTCAGCTAAATGCTAATAATTTTACATATAGCATTGATTATACTAAGCTTGAACCTAACAAAATTTATATATTTCCTGATCCAAATAAATATGGGAACGTAACTATTAATAATCAATTAGATTATCCTTTAGTATATATTTATGATTATAGATTTGATGTAAATAACGTATCAAGCGGATTTGCAACTGGTACACCCAAAATAAATAGTAGTGATCAAACGTTTGCACCTTATTATGCTACTGAGCAATCATATACTCAATCTATAACAAATGACATAAATTTAAACTTCAGTGATTTATACAATAAAGGTTATATAACTACTTTACAGTATGATATATATGGTAATAGTTATGCATTATTTAAAGATAAACTAGGTCATACTTTTAAATCTGTAGAGACTTTAGAAGATGAAGCTATTAAAAGTTTACTATTAGACGGTCACGTATTTCGTGATGAAACAGAAGGTATAAATTTTAATTATAGTACTGCTTCTGTAGTTGGTAATACTTTTAGAAGCGGCTTATCTACTAATACTACAAGTAATTTAAGTGTTAGTGGATTTTCGTCTCTTAGCTCATCTTACCTTACACTATTCTTTAGAGAATTTACACCATATACAGAATTATTACAAAGTTCAAGAAATATAATACCTAAAATTAGAGATGCAGGTGAGTTTACGTTCGCAGATAATACAGCACTGCCTGATAGTTATGCTACCTCTTGGCCAGCTGATTATGGTAATGGTACTTATTACTATAATGAATTAGCTGAAGCAGGCGTTTCAAGTTTAAATCCGGTGACTCGAGCAATAGATCTATCTATAACACCGAGTTTAACTGCATCTTTTGTTTATGATGTAAAGTTTGCCCTTTCTGCTGCTAATGTCGAAGAATATAACTGCGGCTACTATACCGATGAAATAGTAATACCGAATGATAATATTTATAAAGATCAAATTCCGTTTAATAGTACAGTTTATGATTACGGTCTAACAACTCTCTCTCCTTTATCAAGTGTAAATGAATTAAAGTCTCAGGCTGTAAAAGACCGACTTCAAGGTAGTATTTTCGTACAGCAAGGCACAAGTACTTTATCTATTCCTCTATCTACTGCACTTACTAGCACGTTTAGTAAGTATAACACTGCTGTACAAACGGAAGTATATACAGCAGCTAAAAACTTAGAGATTTTCTATAATACAATATGTATAGAAACTCCTAATTACCTTGTTTTTGATAAAGTTCTATATGAAGATGGGAGTTTTCAAAAACCATCTACTTCAAATCTTGTATATACTATTAGTTCAAGCTCTACTTTACAAGCTTTCTCTAATAGATTATTTATTGAAAAAAATAAAACGGTTACATTTTGTGTTATGTATCCTCGGATTCAGTCTTTATCAGGACTTATAATAGAAAATACTGCAGATAATATTATAAAAATTTATAATAATAATAATAAAATCTTTATACCTGATATATACCAATACAACATTACTGATAATATTACTGAGAAAATATTCCCAATTACTTCTCAAATACCTATTATATCAAGTGCATTTACTTTGTCTGCGGTGTTTAATAGTGAGACGAACTTTAACATAGTAAAAATTCAAAAACCTATAATAACTTATAACTCATTAAACGATATATATAAGCTAACCTATATATGTACTGATAATAATAACCTCTTTCACTTATTCGACTACAGCTTTAATATTGATCAAAATAAAGTTGTTACGTTCATTGATTGTAAGTATTTTAATCACAATAATACTGTAAGGACGTCAGATTTTGTTAATTATACTTTTACAACTATAAAATCTAACTTAGGTACATATACATTATCTGGAAATCAAATCATAATATGAAAAATATTAGTTTATATTACAATTTAACGAGTACTACAGGAGATATGCAGAAAATACTGCCGACTGTCTCTGTTAAAGGTAAGACCTCAATTACATTTGTACTTACTGGTATAAATGAAGCGAGTAATTATGCTACGTATCTTGTTATTAATTACGGCAATTCAACTGAAAATATTCACATAAAGCGAGATTTAATATATGATTATAAAAATAAAAGTATTTTTAATGAAATTCTTTTTGATAAGCCTGGTGGTACAATAATGAGTATGTATGAAAATACATATTCTAAAGAAACATCAAATTTTAACAGCCTTATAACGGCTCAGTTTTTAATTACATTTAAAGACGGTAGTAAAACTTTATTTATACAGCCTATTAATATATATAATGCGTCGTATTATGATGAAATTGGTGAGTTGAGTATACTAAGCAGTCAGATATCTCCTTTATCTACTAATAATACTTTTGTTAACCTAGAAGGTAAGATAAATAAACAAACATACGTCAGTATTCTACAGTTGCCAACTAGTATCGAATTAATAAATCCGGATAATGGTTATCAATTTCTTTATAGTCCATCCTATGAGCAAATTATTTATAGTCCGACGACTAATTTAAAAATACAAACTAAAATTCAATGAGTACATACTTAAAACCAGAAGCAGATAGACTTTTTGTCGAAGGTCTAACACCAACTAGTAGTGATCAAGCATGGGGTCAAACCAGACTTGGACTACTTCCTATTAAAGTTCAAAATCTTGGAGATGCTGATGCAACTATTGCTGCTGGCACTACGTTTGCGCGTTTGACTGCAACATTAACCGGACCGAGAACATATAGTCTCCCTAGCCCTGTTAATTATCCGACTGGAACTACATTAATATTTTCAGATGTTAATGGTCAGTTAAATACTACCAATTATGCTACTTTATATGCTGGTGCTGCTACTATTAACGGAGCTTCTAGTAGAGTTATAAACATACCATATGCATCTCCAATTTTAAATAGTAATGGATTGAATGCGTGGGTATCAGACTTTAATCCTCCGGAGTATGGATATGTGTTAGTGAAACAAGGTAACAATGTCAAAAAATTCGAATCGTCTGCTGATACTAATGCTGCTAGAATGGATGCATTGAAAAAAGCATTACAGTACGCACAACTCACTCCATCAAGTCCAGCTGTTGCAGAATTATCTCAAGGAAATTTTGGAATTACTTCAGGATTTCCATTATCCACATATGCATCAAATGTCAATATTAAATTTAATGAAGGGTCTGCTGTAATATATGCAAATCCAGACGATGCTACAGCAGATTCTGGATTTTACGAAGGTCCTAGAAATGTATTAAATTTCGGAGCATTGCCGACTTTTGATGATTTTAATGCAGGTGCTACTGCTGTAGACTGTTTATCTGCTATTAAAGCTGCCTATAATTCGTTACCAATTTCTCCTGGATCTTACGACTCGACTACTGGCAGAGGTGTAGGAGAAACTCCTCCTCCAAATAAAGGTGATGGAACAGGATACACTACTACAGCAGCAGGATTTGCGGTAAGTGCTACTTCTATTCCTATTATTGCAGGTACTGGTAATGTTCTTGTTGGTGATATTATTACCTTTAATGGTGACGGTAATCAATACACCGTAACCGCTGGCGTATCTGCACCTGGAACTATTACCATCGCTTCTCCGGGCCTAAAGCAGGCTATTCCTCCTACTGCTACTAAAATGTATATAAAAGGCGCGGGCACACCTCTTCGTATAGGGATTATATATTTCCCACAAAGTAGTGCTAAACAATCCGCAATTTACTACATTTCCGACACTTGGTATATATCTGCATTCACTAATTTAATAGGAGAAAATAAATACATATATATTAACTTTAAAAATAATGTTGCTACTGTTTCTGAAAAATTTGTGGTGTATATGTTATCCAATGAAAGTAACGGACCTGGTGCTGCAAATACATTCGCAGCATATATTAACAATATATGTATTAGTGGAAATAGATCTCTTGTTAATGGATACAATAATAATAACCCTTATAGTAGTGGATTAAGATTTTCATGTGCGCAAAGAGGTACAATTGGATTTTTAGGGATTTATGAATGCGGTCTAAGAGGTTTTGTAACCGATATCAACGGTGGTTCTGTCGATGTAGGCTACTTGAATGTTGAAGGAGTTACTCGTGGACCTGGAATAAGTCTAAATACTTGTTATAGTTTTGCAGCAAAGCAGGTAGTCTGTTCTTTTATTAACAATAATCAATGGGCAAAAGATAGTGATGGCGACTATTATCCTTCTCTATATGCTGAAAATTGTAGAGGTATTAATATTAATGCATTCCAAGCAGAAGAAGTGTCTACTGGTGTAAGACTTAAAAATTGTACAGGGGTATTTATGCCAATAACAAGTACTTCTAAATATTTAAGAACTATAACTAATGTTACTAGTGGTAATCCTATCATCATAACTTCAGACATACCCGCTGGTTTAGAGTATACCGGTCATGGAAGATCTACTGGCGACAAAGTGACCATTTTTGGTGTTACTGGAATTCCTAATGCGAATGTGACTAATGTAGCTATTAGTGCTATAGATTTTAATAGATTTGCATTATCTGGCGTATCTGGAAGCGGTACATATATTAGTGGTGGGCAGTATCTACCAGGAAATAATACTGGCGTAATAGTAACCGGAACTGATAATTATGAATTAGGGTTAGATGTTGCTTTTACGTCATATGCTTTTGTTGATAGGGGAACAGGACAGACTATATTAGGCAATAAGGATTCACTAGTTACGGGCAGATATTCGTGGGTTGCACGACTTGATAATCGAGTTACTTTTATTAATGCAGGTGTTGTAAAAAGCGAAACTTCTAATATAACAATAGCCGCTCCGCAAACACTTACATTACAGACCGGAACCTCAGTTCCTACAAATACTACCATAAATACCTACCCGTTATTTGGTTCATATGATAATTTGTTCCAGTTATTTAGCAACGCAGGAAGCAATTCCATAATTGAAGGATCTGGAGCAACGGATAGCTTATGTATCGGAACAGGTGCTGATAAGCCCGTCTACATTAAACCTAACAGAGTTACTACTGCAACATTTGCTAGTACATCTATTAATCTATCACTTGCTGCTATTCTAACTGCCGACCCAGGTACAGGATCACCTGGAACATTATGGAGAAGCGGCAACGACTTAAAGATTGCTACTGCTACTGTTGTTCAACCAGTAACTGGACTACTCGGAAATGCATTCCCTGCGTGGGATACTGGAGCAGATTCTGGTACCTTGTCTAGTACGGCTTTCAGTTCAGTCTTTTATTCAAGCGGCGGTACCATACGCTTTAGCGGTAGTCGTCCAGTTTCTGCTGGTCTCGTTGAATTATTTGCGATGGTTGACTCTGGAGGTTATAGTCCTGGTCCTACCATTTACGACTCTGCCAGCGCACTACAAGTACGTTTCCGAAATTTATCCGGTGGAGACATAATTAACTACAATCTCGCTGCTCGAACGGTTCCAGACTTTGATATTGTTATTGACTGGAGCTCAACCGACACAGTAAACCGTCATAAAGTATGGCTTAATGGCGTTTTACAAACAGCTGCTTTTGACTCTGGCTTAAATCCATATAGTACGCAAAATCAACTTCGATGGGGTGAAGCCAATCTTTCAGTCAAACACTTAGCTTATTACAGCACACGGCTCGGTACACCTCTTGTGCTAGGCAGCTTAGCCAATCTAGCAGTAGCACCTATGGCAGATACACTATCTACCACATTACCGTTGTCAGTAGGAGGTACTGGATCAACTACTGCTTCTGGAGCAAGAGTTAATTTAGGTCTTGGACTCTCTAGTAGTCCAATATTTGCATCACTCTCAGTTACATCATTATCAGCAGTTAATGGTATATTTTCTAATATTACAGTAACTAATAATATTAGTAGTAATACGGCAAACTTTACATCATTATCAGCAGTTAATGGAACATTTTCTAATAGTGTTTCATCTAAAAGTATTTCTGCAACATCAATAACCGTAAATGGTACCCCGGTTGCACCATCTCCAGTAACCTACATTTTCCAGTATGCCAGCAATAACGCAGGTGTTGCTGTGCTGTCTGGTGTGTCTACAATTACTCCTCCTACTGGCTGGGTGACTTGTATGGCTGAAGCAATACAAGGCGGTGCAGGAGGCGGTAGTGGCAGAATGGGAGCAGTCGGCACAAACCGTCTTGGAGGAACAGGTGGTGGCGGGGGCTGGCGAACAGTTAGAACTATTTTTTCTGCAAATGTTGCGGCAGGAACTTGGACTGTTACTGTTGGAGCAGGAGGTGCAGGGGGCGCGGGCATACCAGCATTAAGTGCTAACACTAATGGAAATCCTGGATCTATTGGTGGTGCATCAGGAATACTACGAGGTAGTACACCTCTTATATCCGCAGGAGTCAACCAAGGCGGAAGCAGTGTTAACAATGGTAATACCGGTGTTGGAGGAACATCAGCAACTTCGATAGGAGGCTCAATTTCTAGTAACGCTGGAACAGGCACATATGCTGGATTCACGGGATATGGTGTATCTGCGTCCACTAGCGGAACTTCGACTTCTTTTAATCCTAATGGATCTACTGGAGGTGCAGGTGGAGGAAGCATAGATACCACTGAAACAGTTAGACTCAGTGGTATTGGATATGGTGGGGCTGCTAATGGAGGTGCAGCTAATGCTAGTGGAGGAGGTTTCGCACCTGCTGCTATCCTTACTGGTCCTCTCTACTGTGGAATAGGCGGGTCAGGTGCAGGTGGAGGCACTAATGGTGGCACTGACGGTGCCGCTGGCGGTGATGGTGCTCCTGGATTAGTTACTTTAATTTTTAATTTTTAATGTTTGATAGTCAATTCATCCAACAAATATAAAACCCTAGAACCACAAGACGAAAAGTAGGTGTAGAGATTGATACTGTGTTTTAAGTCTCAGTTATTAAATAATTAAAGTGACTACTCTTCAAAAATACAGCGTTTCATCTATATACACGCCTGCTGCTGTATATAGTGACCCATTCTTTACTTATAATCAAAGAAGTATCTCTTATGAAGAAGGCTTTAAGTTTACAGAAATAGATGCACTATCAGAAATCTATGATAGTTCTATAAACAACTATACAGCTCACTATTTAACAGGTAAAAAAAATATTAGTGATATTTTTAAAATACTTACAAAAGAAAATACAATTAATACATTAACAACGTCGTTAATTTTTGCTAGTTTAAGTTCATCTAGAAATTTACAATATAATAAGTACTTATACACTTTTAAGCAAAGTAATTCATCATATAGTGATGAAATTAAACCAGCTGGGGTATATGCTCTACCTATTAATATTTTTGATAATAATACTATTTTTGAATTAGAGTTTATAAACGGTAAATATGTCAGAATAAAGCATAATAATGGAATAGCGGATTATTATTTAAATTATACTAATAATAGTGTATGTTTTTATAATTATGAAAGTGATCCACAGACGATAACATATGAAAGAAATGATATGTTTACGTATGAAATAGACGATATTGGATATTTAACTCTATATAAAAATATTAGTAGTGGTGATACTCGTGTCTTAATATATGATAGCGATAAACTAGTGTTTAATACTGTTACCGCAGGTCAATCAATTTCTAGAGTTAAGAGTTTAATTAAAATAGATTATAACTATAAAGATATACAGTATAAAACAGGAACTAGTTGGATAACATATGATACTGCTCGTCTAAATGATTTAATAGCTAACGAAGAAAGAAGTGTTTACGACTTAAAGTCACAGTATCTGCTACACACCAATTACAATACTTGCTTAAGTTCTTTTAATTTAAATTATATTACACTAAACAATCAACGATCAGAGAAAAATTATATAAAAAGCGGAACAAATATGCTTATAGGTAATGTAAATCATCCTGATGTAGATTTCCGTGAATATACTAGTATATTCACGGGTAATGACCAAGAAGGTGGTAATAATAAAATAGCATTAAATTACGTTTTTTATAATAAAGACATAATAATACAGAATGGTACAGATACATTTTTTAAAGCACCTTCGAGTATATACCCTTATGACAAGCTTAATATAAATGATACAGATTTTGCGCAAAATGGTAGCTTAGGCGGAACATCTCCGCTTGTTTCAGATAAAATTTATATAAATCAAAAGTATAGTACTCAGAATAATAATGGTAGGTATATGTGTACATGGTTATCGGCTGATAATCCTGGATCAGCTGGTATGTGGGTAGATAGATATTATGATGAAAATGTAAATAAAGATACTCCTATTGTAGATTATAAAAGCTCTTTAGCTATCGAGCCTAATGTTTCATATAAATATGAACGCTTAGGAGAAGCAGATATTAGTAATTTTATTAATAATAGTAATCCGATTGCTAGCGGGTTTCCATATATATACGACATAAACAATGTTCAATCAGCATATACTGAGACAGAAGTAATATATGACGGTACAAACTATAGCAAATATTTAATTGCAGCGGAAGTAAATCAAACTAATCAATTTACTATATCGTTCGATATTTATATTCAGCCTAATAAAGATTATGGGTTTCAACTACTCGGTAATAAAACTAACGCTGGATTTGGCGTTAGAAATAACCAAATTATAACGCCGTTTATATATACATATAGTGGTAAAAAATTATATGTATATAATAGTGATTATACTTTAATAACAACAAATGTATTTAGTTCAGATATAAAAGATATTATTATATACGAACCACTGCAAGACTTTTTTGTAGTTTGTTCAGCTGGTGAGATATATAAGCTAAATGCTCAAGCAAATAAAATAAAATTAGAAACAATCCCTAATCTTAATAATTATATTAATTATTTACAAGAAAAGGATAGAATCACATTCTTAACTTCCAGTTCAGGCAGCTGTATAGAGGTTAATCTTAAGACATTACAGCCTACTACTGTGACAAATGCTGTACCGTTTGCTAAATATAAAGACACTAAGTATGATTATGCAAAGAGTTTAATTAGATATAATGATACTTTACTATATTTACCTGGAGAGAGGTTAAAGTATGAAGGGTATGGATCAAATTATATATTCTATACAATACGTGACGTAAATCTTATAAAGCATAATTTACTTAATAATGAATCAGAAGTATTCCTTATTAGTCAAGCAGGAATTACCGACTTTAACATAGATAGTAATAAAAATATCTATATAGGTCATAATAATAAAATTAGCGTATATACTACATTAAGGCAGTTTGTGTCTTCTTATCCTCTTTCATCTTATATACCGGCATTATCCGCAGGAGGTAAGGTTTTAAATATTGATTTTGGTAAAGAATACACATCCACATCAACTAATACATATGTCACCAGCTTAATAGCAGATTCTAGTAATAATTTAAATATTATTAAATACAATACTTCTGGTAATGCATCAGTTGTGTTTGCTAAATTAAGTAGTACAGGTAAATATAGCGAATATAACAGTTTAACAGCAAGAAGATATACTCAAACTAATTATAATTACTTTAATAATATATACAAACCTAAAAATATTAGTTTTGAATTAACATTAACCAATTATTTATCAAGTGAAGATATATTAGATACAAATATAAATTTTAATACGTCTAATATTGATACAGGATATCATACTTTAACATATAGATTTGATTCAGTACAAGGAAATATTACGCTATTTGTAAATGGTGCTAGTTATGCAACCATAAATGTATCACCTGGTAAATATAAAATACAAAATATATTTAACGATGATTTATTTATTGGAACAACGGGATTCTTTAATGGTATTGATCTCGCAACATATCTTAGGCAGCCTGGATATTACTATACCAAAGATTTTAGAATAAAAAATCTTTTGATATATAATCGGCCGGTATCTAATGATATAGTTGCTGCTCTTACTTTATTAGGCAAGAAAATTGATCAGTTAGTGTTATCAATGCCAGTCGGTCAGCGTAATAATCTTGAACAGATAGAAAGATTTTTTAAATTTTCGCAAACTAATTCAAGCAAGCTTATTGATATATATATTAAGAATTTAAATGTTACGAATATTGATTTTCGGAATAATATCATAAATAATATTTTAGCACAAGCAACTTCTTTACTACCTATCGGAGTAACAATAAACAACATAAACTTTGTAGATTTTAAATGATAAATTATACTAAATACAAAAAATTCTACACTAATGGCGGAGAGTTTTTACTAAATAATGAGAATTATATAGGTGAAGTAGAGATAAATGATGGAGATATACACACATATATAACTAATTACCCGTTAACTATTCAACAATCATTTGCATCAGATATATTAGCATCTGAATTAACCTATGATAGATTAATATCAGATATAATTTCACTACCTTATACATTACATGATATAAATGTAAGTGCTAATGATTATTTAACTTATAATCTTATAAGTGATAAATTAAAGAAGCTACACATAAATAATTCATATGTTTACTCTAGAATGTTTATTCCCAACAACGATTTACCTTCTTCTAATAATGTTAAATTTATAGGTCTATCGGGAATAGGTGATAGTCAGCTTTCCGCCACAAAGTTAGATCTATATGACAACTACAATCAAGCGAGTCGGTTTAATAAAAATCCTAATTTTATAGATCTTGGTAATATTACACATTGTGTATCAAAGCAGTATGATGATAATACAGATACTTTTACTATATTTGGTATAACAAGTAGTAGCTTTGTAAGTTTATCTACTAATAGTGTAGAAACAAACTATATAGAGATATCAAATAAGATAGAGACCATAGAAAACGAACTAACATTTGGTAAGCTAGAAAATATATGCTTAAATGATACTCATGTATTTATATCTGACTCAGCTAATAATGTAATTATTAAGTATGAGGTCGCTGGATATTATAACAATGATAAAGCGTTAGCTAATAAACGAAACTTAATAGAATTAATAGGAGGTACAGGTAGTAGTACAGATCCGTCAAGATTTAACACACCTACTTTTATATGCTGTAATAATAATGATCTGTTAGTATATGATTCTGGTAACTATGTATGTAAAATATTTAGTATAAACTTTAATTATAAGTTACGGTTAGCTGGTCCTCGATTTAAGAGTGAACCTTTAGCAGCAGCAGAGTTTGATAAGTTAGAAAATAGACTTTATGTATTAACTTACTATAAAGATACATTAAAAGTTTATATTTATGATAGTGAGTATAAGTTACAGGAAACATATGTATTAGAAGAAAAACTAGTACAAGATGAAAAGGTTAATAACATAGCTTTTTCTAATAGTAATAATAACTATTGGCATATATGTACTAACTTTAATGTTTACCAGCATTTAAAAAATCGTCCTGATAAAATTGTAGGCAGATATCAAGCTAAACGACTGTTAGCGGAAGATGGTGATACGACTGAAACCACTAATATATGGAATTATGTCGAAATACCGTTTAAGTCTGCTAATTTTATATGGAATAAATTATCACCAGGAGGAAATGCAGAAGATTCAGCATATTTAAGTAATAGTTACAAGAGTCTTAATATTATGCAGACATCTGCAAGTTATGACAATGTAATCTTGCTTACTCCCTCAAGAATTTATATTTTTGAAGAGCCTTATGTATTTAAACGAGTAACTAAAGCTGAAAATTATGAAAACTACGGAATTAATAATTTTTCCCTATCAACAAATGAATATATTCAAGCCTCTACAATAAATAAAGAGGTTTATAAAATTATAAGTGACCTATTAACTATTCAAAACAACTTATTAGGTAGATTTACTGGTAATTATGATTCTCGTAATATATTTACATTAACAGATTATAACTACAATGTAGATTTAAGAGACTTACCGAATATAGAACAAAATCAGTATTATATCCATGAAAATGAAAAGAATATATTAGGAGTAGTAAATCGAATATTAACTAATATTTATAAGTTGCAGTATGAACTGATTAACATAACTAATACTGATTACGGAAGTAAACTTACGCCTGTATTCACATCATCAGGTACATTAGTAATAGATTAAATGTATTAAATAACTATATGGCAACTATTAACACATCGCAACTTACCAATACTAACATTAGTGATACGTATCTAGGAGTATTGCACGCGAGAGGAGTGCCTCTATCAGCTACAGGTCAAACAAAAATTCATGACGGTTCAGGTGAAGTATCAGCATTATCCTTAGGCAGACAAAATCAGGGAGCAAGTATAACAGGATTACTCTCCAGTAATGCGATTATTAAAGGAAATTCATTAGTTGCCAATGAATTGGCTATGCCAAGAATAGATACTGGAGGCTCTAACGATATTGTAGTTCGATCTAGTGCTGGAACTCTTTCTCTATCTGGATTTAGTAATGTATTTAATGCTGTTTATAGTTCTTATCCTGATGGAGTTTATGTAAATCCTAAAATTACGGTAGCAAACGGGTTAATAACTAATATTGAGTCAAGTCCGTCAGTCGTGTTATTAACTACACCTATATCTCTCTTTAGTTATCAAAACAATCCGTCTATTAATAATATTTTAAACGGATTAGGTGAAGGAGGAACGTATACCTCATCAGCAGTATTCAGCTGGGGACTATATAATGTAGTTACTCCACCGCCGCGATATGCGATCATTAAAACTAGACTTGTTATGGAGTCGAGAGCTTCTGACTTTACAGTTACAGGTATGCTAGCTGGAAAAGAGATAGCTTATGGACGAGTAAGAGAGGATCGTAATGACCTTGGTGTTGATACAATGGTTGATACAAATACTCAATTTTTCATATTATCCTCAACACCTTCACTAGTCGCTTCAACGTTTGAAATGAAAATAACAAGACTCGATGGATCTACTCAAGGTAATTATAATGAGGCAACGCTAGATGTTACATTAGATGGTTGGGTGTACTAGCATTTTACAATAAATAATAAATATATGCCTGATATAACAATAGTAAAGTTAAAAATAAGACGCGGCTCTAACGCGCAACGCCAGAGTGTTATATTAGAGCAGGGCGAATTAGGATACACAACAGATACAAAGCGGGTATTTGTTGGTGATGGTATAACTACAGGCGGCACCATTGTAGGTAATATTGCTTACTCACCTGGTACAGCACCTAATTATAGATTAACGCTCGCATCTGCTGTACTGGGCGATATAGTACAAGATCAAAATATATTGTATCAACTAACAAGCTCTGATTATAGTTTATCAGGTTCATGGACTATGATAAGTCCTTTACCTGGTAGCGGACAAGGCTTAGAATATAATGGTAGTGGGCAGTTAGTTATTAAGGATAACGGAATAACAGGGAGTAAATTTGCAAGTACTGCAGCTTATGTATCTGGAGGTTTAGTTGCTACTGCGACTAATGGTTTATCTGCAAATGTTGATAATAGTACGATTGTATTAAACTCTAGTAATCAATATAAATTAGCGGTCGGATCTATAAATGCTAGTAATCTACCTAATTCAATTTTAGGTAGAGGCTTAGAAGGCGGTAGTGGCAATGTAATACAAGTTAAATCTGACCCTGCTACATTTGGTTATAATGGTTCTAATCAACTTATTTTATCAGCTCTACCATCAGGTATTGTAACAACAACCACATTAAGTAGTGGAATGATTGGAGCTGGCTTATCTATATCTAGTAATAAGCTTGTGTCTACATTACAATCTACAGATAATGTAACTGTTGAGCTTGTGTCTAATGCTGTTAAGTTAAAAAGCATTGTAGCTGCTAGTACAACTGCATTTGATAATATATCTTATAATACATACGGACAAATAACAGGTAAAACATCAGTAATATATGAAAATTTAACTGGTCAAAATGCAGGATCACCATTATCAGTATTTAACGGATATCTAGATCAAAGTACATTTACTAATCAAACATTATTAACTGCAATGTCTGCAAATCCTGCTAATCCAGCAATATCATCTAATATAACATTAAGCTCAGCAGGATTTATGTCGTTACTTACGTCTATGGGTAGTAGAGTAGCTATACCCATCTTTAGATATTAATATATAATTTTATGGCGAAAAAAATAGAAATTCTCGAAAATACTCTGTTAAAACTACTTGTACGTAGAGGTTCCGATGTAGATAGGCAGCAAGTTGTATTATCAGAAGGTGAATTAGGTTATACTACTGATACAGAGCGGTTATATGTAGGAGATAATCAAAATCCTGGAGGCAATCTTGTAGGTAATCTTTTTAAAGGCTCTGTCGCAAATATTACAGCATTATCTAATGTTGTAATAGGAGATTTAGCATATTCAACAAGTACAAACAAGCTATATAGATTGAAAAATAGCGATAGTTCTATTTTAGCAAACTGGGAAGAAATTGGCGGCGTTTATACAAAAGCTAATAATAGTATTGTTATATCTTCCACTAATACAATTAGTGCAGGTGTACTATCTGCAGGCAATTTTTCTCCAAATGCGTTAGGTAACTCACTTGAACTAGATTTTAACAATAAAATATCACTAAGTTCTACTAATATTAAGACGAATAGCATATCTACATATGATTCAGCTTATTTAACCCTCCCACCTAGTTTATCTATTAATTCAATTAATTATAACTGGCCAACTGGTGGTGTTGGTACAGAGTTAGTACTAACTACTGATATATCTGGTAATTTATCATGGAAACCGTCATTAGTTAATACAACATTATTTGTTGCAGGTACTGCAGGTCAGATACCTGTAGGTACTATAATGCCGTTTGTATCATCTGCTAATGCTCCAACAGGCTGGCTACTATGTAACGGTCAATCAGTATTAGGTTCAACTTATCCTTACCTGTCAGCTGTCATTCAAACAACATTTGGCGGTAGTGGTGCTAGTTTTAATGTACCTAATTTAATTAATAAAACAATATACGGTGTATCAAACGATCCGGGTAGTTCAACTGTATACTCTCTTTGTGCTAGAACAACAAATATCGGTACATTAAGCGCGACAGGTATGTTGTATATTATTAAAGCGGTACCTGATAATATTGTACAGTCAACCATAACAATTAGTAATGGATTAACTGCGTCTGTTAATGGTGTAGCATCTACTGGATCTACAGTATCTACATTGACAGGTAATCTAGCTGTTGGATTATCTGTTCTAGGATCTGGAGGTACAGTTAGAGGTAGGACTGATGACTTTACATTCGATCAATATGGTCGAGTAACTGGATCTGTAGCAGGATCCTATACCAATGCTGGTGCAATAACAGCATTGGCACCACAAAATACTGAATTTATAAATCAAACATCACCAATAGTATTCTTTAAAAATCCAGTTACTATATATCAAAAAGATGTAGGTTTAGCGAATACTAATACAAATTATTCGTTTAGTACTGCAGTTACTGCATATCCATATATCACAGGAATAACAGACCCTATGGGTGTATATACTACTCTTGTTACTGGTCTATCTGTTACACCAGCAGCATCAGTACCATATAATGCAAAGAATTTAATTATTGAAACAATAGTTCGTAAAGATGCGTGGGGTAACCCTACTCAATTAAATATTGTAGCAGCTCCAAATGCTAGTTTATTAGATAGTGGAAATGTTGGAGGTCCAACTAACAATGAATATGGTTTAGCTTCTTGCTGGGCTCAAGGTTCATTTGACCATCAAGCAAACACAGCACAAACATTTATACCTCTTTCAGCAGATAATGCTGGAAAATTAGTATTTGGTTTAAGAATGAGTCCAAACCATATGGTTGAAGCAAAAATAAGAATAGTAGGTTATACTTTATGAATGAATTAATAGTTGAAGGTATCGAGCAGGAAGATTTTTTATTATTACATGAATGTCTATCAAATATGACGTTTACTATACATGATAATCAAAAATTAAATGATGTTGCAAAATTGGTAAAAAAAATAGAAAAAGTTATAAGTTATTTTGACTATTAAATAACTATGTGAAAATTAAAAGTCGCATAGTAGCATTAGGAGAAGAATTTACTGACTCTCTTATTGTAGATCCTAAGCGGGGTAGTATTGTAATTAATTTAAAGACGGAGTTATTAAAGACTTTAGTTAAAGAGTATAAAAAACTTAACTATAAATTAGTACACTCTAGTAGCTTTGCTGAATCTAATACTGTTACATGTGTGTTTATAAAAGAGTCTTAAATTAAATATGATATATGGAGTATCCGATTAGCAATTCTAATACGAAAGTCATTCAATTCTTTGAAAAGGACTTTACACCGTATTCTGATATCGTCTGGTCATTTGATTACTATGTCGCAAATATATCAGCAGATACACAGTTAGGATTTTGTGTATTCTTACAAGATTCTTACAATTTACCTCTCTCATCGTATTTAGGCGGTAATAGCACAATAGATTTAGGTTATTCGGGTCTATCAGCTAAAAATACACCATGGACGATTGCTTCGTCATTAAGTGCAGGATTATCTGGAGCTTTAATAGGTGTCGGATTTGATAGTACTGGTTGTTTTGCTGTATCAGCTACTTCTAGCTTATCTGCCGTACGTGATGGTGTTGCAGATAATCAACGTATTAGTAATTCTATTTCTATAAGAGGTGCTGCGCCATATTATAAATATAGTGAATATAATGTTAATCGGAGACTATCAGCTTATAATTTTAATGTTGTTGATAGTAATAAAAAAACAATAAGAGCAAGATTGGGTAACATAGGTAGGACATTATATATAGATTATAGATATTCTGCTAACGAAGATTTTATAAATATTCTAACACAAGATGTTACTTTTACAATAGCTCCTAGCAGTAGGATAAGACCCGGAATAACCTTCGCTACGCAGGTCTCTGGCAGTAGTAGTGTGACTAGAGTCTTTTTTGGAAATCTAACGGTAGAAGGTAAATCTGATAGTCCTTCACTACAGTCTGGATCTGTATTTCAATCACTAACAACTTTATCGTTAGACACTTCAACTTGTTTAATTTCAGGTTGCCCTTATGTTGATCCAATACTAGCAACACCGACAGCTTTACCTAAATTATTAATTGTAGACCCTAGTACTGTAGTTAATAGTGCTGATATTGAACAGTCAGCTGATAATACTAATATTTCTCTTCAACCTAAATATGTTATAAACGGTAGTTTTGGATTGGATGAAAATATGGTTGTATATACTACATCTCATGACTACTTTAATTTTGGCTATAAATTAAATATATTTGGACCTTGTACAAACACTGTTTTATATAGAACAGATTATTTTAATTACGCGTCTACAGATAATTCACTACTGTTATCATTAACTAGTTTTGATGTAACAAGTAAGTGGCAATTAGTAACTAAGAATGGTATATATTATAGTGAGAATAATATCAGGCCGGTAGGTATATATACAAGTGCATCTACTTTATTAACAACTTTCGCTATTACATACGCAAATGAATAAATTAGACTTTAACATAGGGTTGGTAGGAGAATATAAGGTAAAAATTACCAATAATAATACTATAACATTTGAAAGTGATTGGTGTAGAAATACTATTCTCGCTGGAGGTTTAGCTTCTTTGTATAATAATAACATCACTGATCTATTAGGGTATGTAGATTTTGGTACTAGTACTGATTTAAAAGGATCTTTAGGCTTTCAACTTTCAGGCGTTATTACTCCGCAATTAGATAGTAATTTTCTTAATGTTCCGCGTGTTACAGCAAATACATCTTACGAAAACTTAAGCACTGTCGTGCATTATAATGTATATAATACATCGCAAGCAGTTATAGATTTAGAACTAAATGAATTTAGTATTAAGGGAGGTATAAATGCTAGTTCTTTTGCAAGAAATGTGTTTGCTGAACCTATTTTAATAAGTAAAGGCGATAGCTTAGAATTTACGTATAGACTTAAATTAAATTGGAACACAAACAGCAAAACATCACTACAATTTAATACTCTAGATAACTATACATACTATGTACCTATTACAAGTCAAGTCTATCAAGTGCCTTACGCTGATAGAACGTATAAAACTGGAAGTACATTAATTGTCTGTAAAAATAATGAAAGTCTACCGCAATTTGGTCGTAATTATCCAGATCCTATTATTTATGGTATAGTAAATAAAACATATTCCACCTTTTATTCTACAGAATTGGGCAGCTCTATTAACAATAGCACCCGTACATATACTGTATCTACAGTTTTTTATAAAATATCTTCTAATCCCCTTGGAATTTATAAAGATATTAATTCTTTAATATTAACAAGGGATAATACGGTAGACAGAGCAAGTAAATTTTTTATATCGAGACTAAAATTTCCTCTTGTTTTATATCGAACTCCTATTAACACTTTAAGTGCTCTCAATATTAATTGCGAGTGTTGCGAAACGAACACTATTTACACAGGTGGGACAAGTTACGCAGGTGTTTCAAGTTTTATGAACTTTTTTGATTACTATATAAATTATAGTTGGTCTGAAGCTTAAGAAAATAAACAAGCAAAGTAATATTCCCACAGTTTATAATACTTAACATAAGTACCTGATGAGTATATATTTTTATTCCATGGTTTATAATCAGATCCTGTAAAATGAATAATAGATTGTTGTGATGGTATATATTTATTATAAGGCTGACAGTTATATTTACTAGAGATAGCTTGATACTTTTGATCGTATAGATTTAAAATCATTTCATCATTAACATATTCACCATTATTTCGTTCAAATATATCATCTATAAACTGAGTATATTCTTGCATATTAAATTTTTCTATATCATATACACATACTCCTGCATTAAATGTACTTTTATTTGTATTAGCGAGGCTTAAGAGATTAGGAGTATTACTAAAATTAAGAATATGATTATATAAAAGCGTATCTGTAGGAACAGCTGCAATACCTCTATTAGAGGTTATAGTCTCAGAGTAAAGTTTAGTAATATCAGAATCAATAATTAAAGTATCTGTATCTAACCATAAAAGTCGGTCATTTTTATGTTGTACTAAAGTAGGTATAACTAGTCGATCTAAAGTAGCAATACTAATCCATTTATGATTAGTATTAGCTACCTCAATATTAAATGTCTCCTGAAAACTAGGTATTACATTTACATGAACTTGACCAAAAAAGTTAAATAAATAAGAAAATTTACTTAGAGTCTCTAATATACACTCTTTTGCGTACTGAGTTGTAGTATATATGTAAAAAGTATACTTTAATTTTAAAGTATATAAGGCAAAAATATTAATTAAACTATATCGCCATTGATTGTCATCAGTAATCGTAACAAACTTCATATTTTAAATATTACCAAGTAACGTTTCAACAGTTAAGTCATGTTTCATAGAATGAAAGCGCTCATCAATATAGTTTTGAATAGCTAGAGGTTTAATCCAGTTATCATTATTTGCTTTAATATTACGGTCTTCACACGCTCTAGAAATAACATCTAAACCTTCTACTAAACACATCCACCTAACAAATTCATCGAATTCCATTACCTTTGTAGTACCATCTTTTAAATCAAAACTAAACTGTTTCATATAGATATTATATGTTAGTTCGTTTTTAATTTATTAAAAATAGGTTCTATATTTTCAAGATTAATTGGTTCTGTTACTAATGATACATTAACTTCGGGAATTATTTTAAGTTTATTGTTACATTTATTGCAATTAATCACTAACTCCTCATCCATAAACAACACAACAGGTATTGTATTATTGCCACACGGACATTCAATTTGAACTTCTTGCTTTGATACTAAAGTATCCATGTTAGTTGTTAGTTCAGTTAACTCAGCTGAAAGAGATTCAGCTGAGGTTTGTTTATTAAAGTATAAATTAATATAATAAAAAAGAAGATACTGTATAATTGTAGCTAAGACAAATATTTCAGTAAAGCCTAAAAAAGAGCGAAGTGCAAAGCCGGCAGCTACACTAATGCAGAAAGTAATTATTAAAGATTTAGGAATAAAAGTCATTATAATGACATTATAGAAAGATGGTAAGATAAATCAACTATTTCTTTATTAATATTGTCAATTTTATTTTTTATAATATCTAATTTTTTAGAATCTGAAGTAACATTACTGGCGGTTTGACTAACTATACCTTTTGCTTGTAGCATAGATACATATACAGTACCTAATATATCTGTAAGTTTTGGAAGTGGTTCAGGTAGAGTTTTTGGAGCTTTACTTTTATTCTCTTCATCCTGCATAATTTTAAAACTATCTGGAGAAATATTCTGTTTAAAGATAGGGTTACTAGCTTTAGATATACTATAGGGATTTTGAGAAATATTCACATAATTATTTATCTTAAGAATAAATATTCATATGAATAAGTTTCAAAATAGATTTTTCCAGCACATCATGGAGCAAGACAATGAACGAGCGGCTATGGAAGCTTCTTTAGATAAAGATACAAATCCATCTGATTTTGATCTTGATAATGAGCCAACTGATAATGATTATGCAGATTTAACTCGGCAAGCTTCTCAAATAAGGACAAAGCAGGCTCAGCAAATGCAAAATCAACTTAATTCCTGGGTAGCAAAGTGTGATGAATTTCTTATATTTCTGAACGGTACAAGTTCTGACTCTATTCAGACAATATTATCACGAGCAGAACCAGATACTATTTTTGAAAGAATGAAGCAGTCCGAGCAACGGAAAATCGCTCGAGTAGCTACAGAACTAGCAGCTTTAACTGAATCATTCAAAGGTTATCTCGCTCAGTCAAATAATTCTCAGTTTAAGTATGTTTAACGTTAGTTAAACCTCTAAACTTAGCAATCTCAGTTAACTTTAAAATTCCTACAATACCACTGTAGGAATTTTTTTGTATAAATTCTTCTTTTATTTCATTTAATTTACCTCTGATAGCTATATCGTTAAAATCTTTAAAATTCTTTCCAATTTTTTCAGGCCAAATAAAAACCTTGTCACCTTGATCGAGTAATACTCTCGTTTTAGTAAAACTAGCTTTATCTATCCATTGTGAATCAAGAACCCATATTTTACTATGTAATTTAAGAACTGTATCGAGTTGTTCTTGCTGTCGAGGGGTAAAGGTATTCTTACCTTCCGTAATACCAGCAACTGCTACGCTATTTTTTGTAAAGAATGCATTTAAAGGACCTTCAAAGATATAAACAAAGTCACTATTAATATCAACTTTATTAATATTAAATAAGGTCTTCTCAGCATTGATTCTTGATAGATATTTAGGTTTCTTATTATCGTATGATAATATTGTACGAGACTGATAAAATTCTATGTCATTATGCTCATTTACGAATGGTATCACTAGCCTATTTTTATGAGTATAATCTGTTAAAGAAATATACAAGTTATCAGGTCGATTTATGGCTACATCTAATCGTCTTTGCTTAATAACCTGGAGACATACACGCAGAGTATCATTGTCTTTATAGTATTCAAGTTGATTACTATCTGATAAGTTAATACTATCTTGAGGTAAGGTGCCACTCTTAATCTTCTGTACTACTGCAGCTGAGGAGTCAGTCAGAGTTGGTATATACTCTTTAGCTTCTTTGTATACTTCTGCAGGAGTGCATCCAGATGCTTCACAAATCCATTTAGTAGGCTTACTTGACCAACCGCAGTTATGACAGAAAATATTATCTTTTTCTGGCAGATAATAACAGCGACGTTTTTTACCAGATGATGTACCTTCTCTACATATCGGACAGCCACATTGATAGGTATTATTGAACTTGTTATGCTTAGGATAATAACCAAGCTCATAAAACTTTAAAATAACATAATCTTGAGGTAACATTAGCTAAACATTGATGTTAGCTTAGACTTTAAAAAAAACAAGTTATACCATTTAGTTTTATTTTTTGTAATGCTAAATAGCTCTCTTTCATTACAAAGATCCATAAATTTATCCCAATCTGGATCAATTCCATCTTTAAGCTGGTCTGCATAGTATGTCATCTCTCTTTCCATAGTAGAGTATTTAGATAATGAGAAAATTTCTTGATTTCTATGAAAGATCTCTTTTTGCTCTTCATTTAGTTCAATAGATCCATTAAGATATTTTTGAATCGTTACTTTACCAAATTTAGGTACACCTGATACATTATCTGACTTATCACCACTTAAGCATTTAGCTGCCATCCATTCTTTAGTATTAGGATACCCTGTTTTTGCAGCAAAATTATGGATATTAATCTCTTCTTTACGAATAGGGTCGAACCAAACAATATTTTCATTAACTAACTGAAGGAAATCTTTATCTACAGACAAGATCTTTTTATGACCAGGAGTCTCATTACAGATATATGCAATAACATCATCTGCTTCTAGTTCTCGAGGAAAGATAGATTTGATAGATAAACAGGTAAACAGTTGTTTAATAATCTCATTATTTTGATGTGGAGAAATATCATTAGAACGGTTGCCTTTATATTCAGTAAGCATTGTCTTACGAACATTAGCTTCATAATCAGGTTTTTCGTCCCAAGCAGCGTAAATAACATCTGGAACATATGCACTAACATATGAAAAGATAGCATTCAGGGTTAAAAAGATATGGAAATTATTAATTTGATCTGGTGTTTCAGATGATCTATTTTTGGCGATCCAATATGTGCGATGTATTAAATTATTTGCATCTATGAGAAGAGTTTTCATTTGTTTCGTTATATATAAATTGAGCTTTTGCTACATCATAAATTTCTTTAAGAGTAACTTCTACAAACTCAAGTATACCCAAGTTCATTCCGGAATCAAAGGATTTTATTGGAATAATTCGATTAATATTTTTAGGTACAGATAAAAATAAATAGTTATCATCTTTTTTATCTATGTATATAAACATCTCTCCTACATAATCACCATGGAGACATGCAAAGATGTTTTTTTGTGCTGGTATTATTTTTTTAGATATTTTAATTGACATATTTTTAAGCAAAAAAAACTGCTACAATAAAATTATTGTAGCAGCTTATTATAGTATGGTTATTGTCGTTGTTGTACTCCTGCTTCAAGTAACATAGTTACTATTACTTCAATAGATTCGGTTTTAATGAATATATTTTTATTAAACAGTTGATTACCATCAGCAAACTCAAATAATATTTCATTAGTCTGAATTTTATTTTCATAACAAGTGATAAAAATTGAAGCTCCTCCTGGATCTACTAATACCGTCCACTTACGAGGATCAGCATTAGAATAATTTTGAAAAATTTTAAAGGTCGTGAATCGATTATCTTTAAGTCTTTTCAAGAAATAACTAGGTGTTGATAGTTTATTTTTTTTGTGTATATTCATTGTGTTAGAGAGGTAATAACATAAGACAATTTAGTAGTATTAACTGTTGTATTAATAATAATAACACCATGCTTAGTGTTGATATTTACAGAAACCTCATCACTAAGCAATGTTAGAAGTCTAATATTTTCAAAGTTAATTGGTATTGGAGCAAGAGTAATATCAGTTTCACCTAACGACATTACATATGAATCAGTGTTATGTCTTGCTTTGTCAGTCAGCTCAGCTACTAATCGACCTTCTTCGGTATATAAATAAACCTTATTAGTCTCAGTCGCAAAAGTACTACCTTTTATAATAGTTTGTATTTGCTGTTTAGTTAATTTAAAACTAACATCGAAAGTAAAGTTTTTAATTTTATCTATACTAAGAGCCGGTTTACTTAAAAAACCATCATCGAAAAGATGATACTTAAACTTAATATTGGAATCTTTATATTCAAGATTGTTATTATTAAGAGTAAATTCTAGATCAGTGCAATTAATTGTATCTAAAACTCGCACTAGCTTTTTGCTATCAGGTATATTTAGATTAGTACTATATTCCGATGAGCATTCACGCTCGCCGAATAATATTAGTGTATTATCCGGCGAGGATGTGATTACCGATATTTTATCAGTAGTTACTTCTGCAATAAATGAATCATTTACTTTTGCAAAAGAATCTATGAACTTTATAAATTCAACTCTACTCTTTAGTTTTAGATTTCGTTGTTTTGACATTAGGTATTGTGTTTTTATCAAGTATAGTAGCGATATTCTCTAAAGCTACTTGTATATTTGTTAAAACGTCAATTAACTTAATATTATCTTCACTAGTAATAACAGGTACTCCAGGAGGAGCACTAACAATTGGAGGAATATACGTAGCAGCTGCCTCAGCTATAATAGGCACATTTTGTGTCGGAGGTGGAGACCATTGGGTAGGGGATGTAGTATTATTGTCTACTGGCGTTGCCATTACTTGCTCAAATTGCTGTTTTAGCTGTTCACTTACAGGTCGTAAATTGCCAGCATGAGCAACAATATCACGATCGGTTTTAAGTGCTTGTCCGTATGTTACTCCCATAAACTGGAGTAGAGTCTGCTTTTCTTCTGGAGTCATATTAGAGGTCTTTTAAGAGGTTATCGAGATCGTCGTCAATATTATATTCGCTAAGATCTTTAAAGTCATTTGTAGGTTGACTAACGGTATTAGTAAGTACAGTTGGAGTCACTACAGCAGGAGCTGCAGGTTTATCAAGTTTAACATAAACATGCTCGTCTACCATTTGTCTAAGTTCATCAAAGGACTTAACAGTAAATACATCTTTAAGAGTATAAGCACTATCGTAAATCTTTTGCTGTGCATCTTCAGATAGCTTAAGTTTACCGGATGCTGTAAAACGTGAAGAAACATAAGATGGATAATTGCCCTGTTGCTCTACTTTAATTTTTAAATTAAGGCCTTCAGGTCCTAGATCAAACACCCTCTCAACACCATATTCTTCAGCATCTTCACCTTCGATTGCTTCAAGGATAATTTTTTGAAGTTGTTTTCCGTATCGAAGAATCTTAACTTTCCCATTATTTTCAGGATTAGCTGGATCGTCAACAACATATACGTTTACAAGCCACTTCTCTGAACGACGAACAGCTTCCATTTTTGACTTTTCATCGTCAGTTCCAGCACGCTTTGCTCTAAAGCGTTCTTCAGAAATCGGATCTCTCTCGCCAAAGGTTTGTGGACTAATAGCTTGGACATAAGCACCAGTAGCAAAAGAACTCCAGCCATGAACATAATAGTGAAAGAAAGTATCAGCAGGAGACTTACTATCAGGTAATAGTCTAACTGTATAAGTATTACCTACAGCAGTTTTCATAATTTCATTATAGAGACCACCGCTACTATTGTCATTATTTTTATTTAGCGCGGCTTTAATTGATTGAAACATTGTTGAGTTTAGCATATTTTTGTTTTTTTGTTTTTTGTTTTTTTGGTTTTAATATATCAATTGATATATATAAATTATATAGCAGTTCATTCGCTTTTCAATAGTTTCTTTTCTACTATTTGAAGTGCAGTTCGAACGATTGTTTTTAAGTTATTTGATTTAATAAATAATGAGCGAGTAGTATTGTATGTAGTAAAGAAATCATTAATAATAAAATTAGTTATACTTTTATCATATTTATTAATAATACTATCAATTGCTAATCCTTGAAGTACATAAAAGTTAATTTTATGATCTTTTAAATGTTGTATTACAACAGGAGTTGATCCATTATAACGAGTTTTATAATCATCAAGAGTTAAATTATTAAGTTTACAGAATTTATAGATAAAAAAGCAAACATCTTTACAGTTATTTATTACATCAATATTATCAGGATTTTCAAATTCTTTCTTTTTTTTATATTCAGTATAACATATAATCGCTTTGCGCGTTGTATAGAATTTAATATCAAAGTATGTTGTATCAGTGAATATTTTATACGGTGCGATAAAGAAATCAGTGTAATTAATATTATGATTTGAATTAAAGAAAGACTCTAATTTTTGGATACATAATAGAGTTGTATCATCTATTTTCGTAAAATCTTCTCTTAGTTTATATGGTTTGTTTTGGCTTTTACGAGAAGCTGTTTGAAAGAAATTATATATTAATTTTTGCTTTTCGCTAATCATAGTTTAAGATTTGTATTTACATTCAAGAATCTAGTTACATATTTACTAACTGAAATTAGGGGGTCATACTTTATAAATAGCATAACTAATTCATAATTAGTATCTATACATAATAGCTCCTTAAGTATGTTACGCAAGCGTTCTTCTTGTAGTACAATTAAAAAAATATTTTGTATGCTTAATTTTTTATTCTTTATTAAACTACACAATGTACAGAAAGATAATAAAAGATGTTCTGTTTCATCTTGAATTATATTTTTAGATGGTTGTTCTGCTTGGTTGATAATCAGCATGATGTTAATGTGTTTGTAAATTTGAGGAATGTATCGGTTATTTTGCCTCCTGCTGCAGCTTCATGTCCTCCCCCATCACAGAGTTTTTCTGCAATAATATTTAACTTAACATCACTGTCATGAGATCTCCTAAAAGATACATTTTTTGTATTCGGATTGATTACAATAACAATATCAGTTTTATACTTTTTTAAAGTAAAGTGCGCTACTTCATTAATAGCGTGAGTAGCAAAACAACCTATAACAGAGTAGTTTTTTATAGTACCTTTGAAGTACTCAGTAGTTTGTAACTGATCTTTAAGTTTATTAAAATACAGCTTAACAGTATTTTTTTCTAGAATTGTAAATGGTCGTAAACCATTAGCAAAATTAGCAATTAATGATTCAGATCTAGGTTTACGATAAGATCCAAAAATAGCATTTAAACTTAATGAATGTTCGTGATTCAATTTATAACAGTCATAATCATCGATAGCAGCAATTAAGTCAAGAAACTCTGGTGTAGCAAAGGATTTAGTATCTAGTTTAAACACTTTAGTTAAAATAGATACGGTTGAGGTATCAACTTCAATAATAATTTTAGCTTGCTTATATCGATCCTTAATATCATAATGTGATTTGTGATGATCAATAATAACTACATTCGGTTGATCTACTAAATGTAATATCTCATCGGGAATATGATGATCAGTAATATAGATTTTATGATATTCTCCAATAGTTGAAGACCAGTTTGAAAATGCGAATATAAACTCATTATCATTTACTTCTTTAATTTCAATTATACAGTCTTTATGAGTTTCATTATATATCTTTTTTAATATCAATGCACTGCCAGCACCATCAAGATCGTTATCAGTCCATATACAGATTTTCATTTATAGTATTTAACAAATATATATCATTTATCAACGAGCGAATGCAGATAAAGCATTATATGAATCATCTTCATCATCAAGACTCACGAGGTCGTCCGCTTGCGTTACTGTAAGTGTAGTATAATCAATTCGCATGGGTTGAGTATGACCTCTTGAACCATATCGATTCTTCATCATACCTAAACGAATAACACCTAACTCTTGATCTTCAGGATTTTGGAAGATCGATACAATAACGTCAGCAGTTGCGGCTAAACCGATCGATTCAGAGATAGTTTCCATACCCGGATCAGTTTGACCATACGCATTTCGACCTAGCTGGGTAGCTGAGATAATAGGACAATTAAAGACATAGCTTAATGCTCGAATTTGCTCTGTAATATGCTTAATTCTCTCATATGAATTACTCCCTACAGTAGTATGCAATAGATTCAAGTAATCTAATACAATAGCATCTATTTTACATCCTGTATCAGTAATCTTCTTTACGAATGCACTAATTTGATTAGCGGTAATGGTAGCAGGTGGAAATTCCTTAATTAATATAGTACCATTAGTCTTCTCTCTATTTTCTTTAATAGCAGTACGTAAAGCATGCGGATTATTTGCAAGATCTTTAAGAGGTATCTTCGAGATATTCGAGCATAAACGTTTAGCATAGAGAAGTTCAGACATCTCTAGAGTAATTAACAAAACGTTCTTATTCTGATTTGCGATATTAGTAGCTATATTACCTAAAAAGATAGACTTACCAATATTCGTTTCACCGGCAAATACATAAAGCGCTTTACCTTGCTCAAGAAACCCACCACCGAGAGTTTCATCAAGCCATTCCCACGTAGAAGGTATAGTTCCATTAACAGTACTTAAGTCTTCAATAATAGCTTCAATATTGTTATATAGATCGATACCTTTATCAGTTATTAAACTGATATTACATGCCTTTTCAAATTTATCTAATGCTTTTGTAGTATCGACATTACCCTTAGCAATATCAGTAGCAATATTAAGCATAGTATGATATACAGCTTTCTCTTTTAAGAATCTTTCTGTATTATGATATAATTCGTCTTTATTTAAGTTTTTATCTATTTCACTAAATGAATAAACAATATTTTTGAAAGCGGTCTTTAATTCGTCAGTTATTAAATATGATTTAATTTCTGTAATATTAGGTACTTTTTGTCTTTTTACATAAAACTCTTTAATGATATTAAAAACATCAGCAATATTTGCTGATTTAAAGTACTCCGGATTAACAAAGTCAAGAATAGAGGCTAAGTATCCTGCATCTGTTAAAGATTTATAAATAATTACATTTTCAAAAAAATCTAAATCCAGTTTGACCATATCTTATTATACTAGTGTTCGTTTAGTCTTTTTTCTGGTTTTTATTTTTTTAGTCTTTATTTTTTCAGTATTAGGTTTCCATTTGTTAAGAAACCATTCTTGACCTTCGTTAAACTCATTAGTAAATGCTGTAAGTCCAGGTGAATTATGTGTAATTAAAATATCACTTACACCAAGTTTAAATTTTGCTTTATTGCATTCAAGACTGTAGTTTAGATCATAAAAATGAAACTTTGCTGGGCAAGATTCATCAAATCTTACTTTAGTAAATACTTCCTTTTTAATAGATAAAAATACTCCATCAAGTAATAATACACGAGCAGGGTATTCTCCAAAGCTTGTCATTCGTTTTAAATTAGCATCACCATGTGCTACAGCACCTCTTAAGTTGTTAAATGTTTCTCTACCTCCGCCTAATAAGTGCCAGAGCGCAGGCGCTTGTAATTTACATTCTGTTGTACCAGCTACTCCTAAGACATCATATTGCGTATGTAAGTTTATTAAACGTTCTTCAAAATCAGCAGATTCAATAATAGCATCATCGTGACATAATACTAGATAGTCTACATTTTCTTGAATGGCAAAATCTATAGCTTTATTATATACTACAGCTAGTGCATCAGTATTATCTTCTTTAAAAAAGAATGTTGCTTTGCGGTTTTGGTATAAAAGTGTATCTTCTTTTTTACCCTTAGTTGCGGAGAATAGGAAACTGCTCATACGAAAAGAAATGGTGAGTTGGTTTTAAATTCTTCAATTGGTTCCCAACCTTCAAAATCTCGAAGCATCATAATTTGACCTTCAGGTAATAGCTCAAAACCTTTACCTTTTATTGTAGAGAAATCGCATTTATCATTATGGTGTAAGATTGATCCCTGTCTTGCAATATATACATCGTTTGAATCTGTGTCTACTATAGCAACAGCAAAAGTACCTTCAAGTAACTCTAATACTTTACGTATAATTAAAGGCGCATAAAAATAACCTGTATTTTGCTCAGTAAAATGTTGAAGTAACCCTGTAATAATTGACGTATCTACTGTATTAGTACTACGCGGAGTATATTTTTCTTTAAGTTCTTTCCAATTAGTAATTACACCATTATGCACAACAGCCCATGACAGTGTTTCGAAAGGATGAGTATTTTCCATTTTAAATTCTCGATTTGCAGAGGTAGGTGCTTGATTATGACTAATAAAATAATCATACTTATCAGTTAATTGTAACTTATCAAAATTAAACGTACCAGGCTGTTTAATTATTGTTTGACTATTACCTTCTTTAAGGCAAATTAACCCGCTTGCAAAGCTACCTCTATCCTGATTAGCTTGATATAAGACTTCTAATTTACTTAAATTGTTTGTTCCAGATATTCCACACATATATACTATTATATTATAACCTTTAAAAAATACTACTTATACCTTATAAAAAAAAGTAGTTTATATAAATAATTATATGTTTAATTTTTCAGATTTATACAAAAGAGTTAATTTAATCTCTGAAGCAAGAGTTTCACCTTTTGCAAAATTTAATCCTATTTTTGGAGGAGTTACTAAGGAATTGCAGTCAGGAGGATTAAGTTCTGCACCTTATGATACTATTAAATACATTGCAGGTGAGTTATACGGTCTTGATATCATAAATGATGATGAATATGATAGTATCAGAAAAGCAGGGAGTAGCTTTAAAGCAAAACAATTAGCTCTTTTACAATTACTTGAGGTTAAAAAAGATCAAATAGCTTTGCAAAGTAAAGAAGTAGAAGAAGCTATTAGAGCAGGTATCCCTAGCTATATAAAATCAGTTTCAATTAATAGAGGTGCAGATAGATTTGGTGGACGTGTTGAAAAGTATAGCGATCAAAAAGCTGCGCTTGAAATGAAACGTCAAGCAAAAGAACTTGAAAGAGGTATTAAAGATCCAGTTGTTGCTGATGTAGTTGGTCACTCTATGACGAGTGAGATTGAAGCGGCTCTTGAACAATCACTCGTACTTGCGTCTGTAGGTAAAGTAATGATGGAAATTAGAGATAACTTAGGAGAAGAAGGGGTAGATATTGACGCTGATGTTCTATCTAGAGTAGAAGAATATATTACAGATCATATTAAAACTTTAGCTGATTTACAACAATTTATTACCAATATTAGTAAAGAACCTGGTTATGAGTTAATTGCTGCGTATTTATCTAGTGCTATTAAGCCTGTTAAGAAATCAATGAAGTTTGCTAAGACTCCAGCTGAGACACAAGCTGAACCTGCTGCAGCTGAAAATGAAGAAGTACCGCCTGTAGAAGCTCAATTTGAATCTACAACATATCATTATCTTAGTGAACAAATAAAAAAGGATAGACTAACTCACAAATCAACTGAAGTTAGTATATCCTTTAAAGAGAAGTTTAAGCCAAAAACACATTGGCAACTAGCTGAATTAAGACGCTATGGTATGTAATTAATAGGTACGCAATTATGTTGTTTATACATCTCATTTAGTTTATCCTGTTGTACATATTGTATTGGATCTATATAAGAGTTATCAATAAATCCACGTATTCTTAAACTACTAGATGGTGTTGTAGCATCTGCAAGCCCATCTTCTCTGTTAGAATAGCAAGTCCATGTCTCACTAAAATTGACATTTAAATCAACACCCTTACTTATAATAGCTTGCTTAGACATTGCAAGTAGAGGTGCTTCAATTTTAATTTTATTTTTTCTGTTAAGGCTTACTAAGTTATTGATAGCGTCTACAAAAGGTGTATCACAATCCCAATAGCCAGCTAAAGAATCAACCATTGCTGCACCGTACCACACAGTATTAGCTTCTATGCTTTCTGCATATGCACACGCAATAGATAAGAACATCATATTACGGAAGGGAACATAGGATACCGGTTGTGCATCTCCGGCTATTAATTGAACATTAGGATTATCAATAGTGCAGTTAGTTAAAGAAGATGTAGGAGATATATCTTTAATATATTTTACATCAATTATTTTATTTGTAAAAATAATATCTGGATACTGCTTACGTACGTTAATAAGTTGTTTATTAACGCATTCAAGTTCACGTGAATGACGCTGACCGTAATCAAATGTAATAGTATGAATTTCATCATATTTATATTGAGCTGCCAGATATAGTAATACAGAAGAATCTGCACCGCCAGATAGAGTTAAGACTAATTTCGCTGTCATATTATTCAGTAATTAAAGTATTTTCAAGAGGTATTTCTTCCTCTATATTAGAGTAGTTCCATTCCTTAGCAATACGTGATTCAAGTACAGGTAAAATAGTTTCTTCCCAAAGTTTAGTATCTTTTCTGAAACTTTTTGCATATCCGAGCTTAGTACCATTTTCAAGAGTATATGTAGCTCCTGTTTGTATGATAACTTTAAGACCTACAGCGAGATCAAGTAGACCATAGTACTTATCAAGTCCTGATGCAAAAGATAGATACATTTCCCCTTCAAGGTATTGCTTAATAAAGCGATTTTTACGAGTTAATGCTCTAATAACAATACCAGAGTAGTTCTTTTGACCAACAGCAAGAACACCATCGTTTGTTTTACCTCCATCATCCTTAATAGGTTTACGAGCAAGCTGAACTGTTACGGATGGTAAGAATATAACTGATTTACCACCAGGCATCATCTTTTCAATTGTAGGATACATTGCAGTTGGATCATCATACACATGATTTGTACAAATAATAGTAGTTCTTGTAATAGCGCCAAAGTTAGTACAAGTTTGCATTAACGATTTAATTGCTCGAGCTTTAGATCCCATATCAGATGAAGTACTCTCTTTATCCATACGAGATAGTTCAAGTTCAGATTGAAGATTACCTAAAGAGTCAATAGCTACAATAAATTTACCTTCAAGACCTTTCTCTTTAACTGCAGTTAAAAACTTAAAAATAGCGTTTCGTGTTTGTTCAATAGTAACGCAAGGTACATATTTAATTTTTGAAATATCAAGACCTAATCTAGTAGCTCCAGTAGCATCAATAGAGTTTTCTGTATCAAAGATAACCGGGATCAAGCCTTCTTTCTGTGCATTAGCAAGAATTTTTTGTACAAAGAGACTTTTACCTGTCATAGACTCTCCAGCTAACATTGTTACTCTTCCTTTCGGAATACCTCCATGAATTGAGCCAGAAATAATAGCATTTAGTACATAGCTACCGGTATCAATCCAGCCATTTACAGTACTTAAAGCATTATCATCTAGCCATGTAGCAAAAGGGTTAATCTCATTAATTGAATCTAGTGCACTTTTAATATCTTTATCCATATATCTATTATAACTACTGTTATATTTTTGGCCATCAAAAACCTTATGTAATCGGTTGAGTAGGTTTAAAGATATTTTAAAGAAAATGTTCCATCCTCATAAATTTCCACATAAGAACACTTTTCTTCACAAAATGACCCGCTATTAATGTAAGTGCAATTGTTCATGTATTTTACTTCAGCATGATGAGTATGTCCTGCTAAAAGCACATCATATTTAGCACCATATTTCTCTACGAATTTTTTACAGACAATATCTTTTGCTTTAACCCATGATTTACTCATTCGTTTGAGCATTCGGGAAGTATTATGGTTTTTATCAATTTTTTGAATTTGATAATACAGTCCTGTAAAAAACCACGTAATAAATGGCTTGTGTTTAATCCAGTGATCGTATTTATCGCCATGCTCAAAGAAATATTTCGTTCCATTAATAATCGAAAGATGATTTTCTACAAAATCCATTCCTGTAATAGCCGATAAAAATTCCGCATTAGCATCATGATTGCCATGTACTAAGATGACTTCGTGAGACTTACTTAATTTTCGGATTTTACTCAGAATTGCCCAATCCTTTTTATCAAATCTTTTAAATGAATAACTGTCAAATAGATCGCCATTAATGATTAGAGTTTGAAAATCTAGATTAAGAATTTGCAGAACTTTATCCTTCTGACTTACAGGACTTCCTAGATGGATATCACTAATGGTTAAGATATGCATAATATGTTTAATATTTATATTATAACTACTGGTATATTTTTAACCATAAAAAAACCTTGTGTAATTAATTACACAAGGTTGAGGTGTTATTAATCTTCGAACAAGCGAATTACTTCAGCTTCTCCCTGCGGGACTCCAGACTGTAGCGGAGCACCAACTGCAGCAGAATTAATATTATTATATTGATTGACAATTAATGAATCGAGTGTGACGTCTGAGATAGCAATAGCACTCTTATGGAAGGTCCAATTGTTTTTATCCCTACTATCCTTATCAATAAATTCCATAAACAGATATGGAAAAGATTGAACTTGAATTTGTCCAGTTTCTTGATTAGGATTACAAATACAATAACAGGATTATTAATTACAATAGTATTTTGGTCCTCAGATACTAGTTTACCGATTACGGTACGGCCGATTTGGTCTACGAATGTTAACATGTTTGACATATAGTTATTTTAATATATTTTTTCTAAAATGCAATATTTAAAGGCTAAATAAATCAAATAATTCACAAGTAACGTTATCAGACGGTTTGCGTATTTGCCAACTTACGCTATCGTAGAATCTTTCGATTGAACTATACAGAATTTTTTCGAACATTAACTCATAATCAATTTTTAACAAACCAATATACTCTTCAGGAAAAGTATACTTAAACCCGATTACATCAATCTGATATTTATTCGGTTTTTGAACATATACATATCTAATTTTATCGCCTGAATTAATCTCTTCATACTTAGAGCTAATATTAAGCATTTTATTAATATGATTATGCAAATAAGCCGCTTTGACATGAATAGGAGTTCGAGTCGCTATATTAAAGTCTTTACACTTAGGTGCATACTTCTCATATCCCTTAATACCCATAACAAAAGCAATATCTTCTGCAGGTAAGTTCTTAAACGCATTGTATGCGCTAGTTAGGATATCATTTGTTTGCTTAAGTGATTGAGTCATAAGCATAGTCTCAATAATTTGCTTAGCAAACGGTTTAATTGCATTAGGCATAGTAGTTCTTACGACTTCTACCCCAGTATATTTAAATTTATTGACTTTAATACCCTCATCATCTAAGATATGCAAGACATAACGTTTTTTCTGTAAAAATAAGCCAACATCAGCAATACACTCACGTTTAAATACGAATCTACTATCTAAAGTACGGAAAGCCTTCTTAGACCACGAAGTTATTTCAGTATTAAGGTAATTCTCAATCTTTTCAACCTCTTCATAAAATTCTTCAGTTATTACGTCATCTTTCTTTAATTTTAGCTTATCTTCTATACAGCCTAACGAAAAGTATAAACTATTATGAATTAAAATATCGTTAGCAAAAAACCAAGGTTGATTACTATCTTCCATTTCAAGATCATATACATATTCATCTACAAAATCTTCTAACTGTTCTACACATGTAACTTCAACTATATCGTAATTTTTAATATTATCTATCATATATAAATGCTTTAGCTTGCTCAATTGTAAATTCTCTTTTTATTTTAAAGTCATTCTCCCATATTACTAGTATTTTTATATTAAATTCTTTTTCAATACTACTAATACGATTTGCATCAAATTCCTGCTGCTCTTTTGCGGTACGCTTACTTCGATTTATAAAGTCAGTTGTATATATTGCTGGATTACTATGCCAATAATCACCATAAAATTCTATAGCTCGTCGCTGTATTGGATTGTAATAGTCTACAAAAAAAGATCGTCTAGTTATAGCAGATGTTTTAAATTTATATTCAGCTGTTTTTGGTGCATAATAACCATTACCGTCAATATCTATTAATGCAAATAATTCAGCTGATACTTTACTATGACCAGCAAAGTTATGATGTATTTTTTTATCAAGCATTTTTTCATATCTCTCAGCTCCTTCAATGTTTCCATATTTAACAATAAAATACTCGTATGAGACGCCTGCATATCTTTGAATATTACAATATTCACTCCATTTTTTTTCTCCTAACTCTTTACCATATCGTTTTATACTATTTTTCTTTGTATTAGCTCTACTGCTGTTATATTCATCATATTTTTGTTTGGTCCAGCCGTAACGTTGTTGTTTATATTCAAATGAGTTAGAATAAGCTTGCTTTTGTTTATATACATTAAATGCAATAGGTCCTTTAATTTCACCATGTACTCTTATCATATTCTCAAGTGTGGCTGTCATTTTACTTTTAGTTAATTCACTTTTGATGCTCGCGTTAGGATATTTAACCTTATAATCATCAAAACTCATATTATGTGTTTTTAAATGTGTTGTTGAAAGGCTTTTAAATGTGCGCAAGCATACTTGGCATTGAATATTAGTAGTCATATAAATATTTATACAGATACAGCTTATTTATATACAGATACAGCTAATTATTAATATTTAAGATTAGCGACGTACTATCATCTTATCACCTTTTTGTATTTCTTTAGCAGACACTCTAACTAAATCACCATCTCGAATTACAATACATCCGTGATCTTCAGTCATTGTAATATTTTTATTATTAACGGTTATTTTATATTTACCTTTAGTCACTTTATGTCTAATTAGGTTTTTAACCTTTCTAAACTTAATGGTATCTTCAGTTTTATCGTATGATAAAACATTTAAATCGTTTATTTTTTGAACTTCATGTCCAAAAGTTGTAAGATTTACTGATGTACTTATAAATTCATACCATAGAGCTGCTGCGTCAAATGTCCCTTTATCAGTAACTATTTGAGTATCACCCGTATAAGAATCGGTATCAGAATATACCCAACTTTCATCTAATACCTTTTCATCTAGTACATTAAAGTTAATTTTTAAGTAATCTTGCAGAATTTTACCTGCTTGCTTAATAATAGCTTGACCAGTTAAGGTAACTGACGATGCAATATCATCATCTCCTATAGGAGCTTGTTTATTACCCATATATCCATAACAACTATTAACAAGAACCTTAATAACCATTTGCTTAGTATTAAGTCTCTCTACTTCATACTGTAATTCGGTATAAGCAGGTGTATTTTTAGGAGTAGTACTTAATTGCGTCTTGGCTTTAAACAATAACTCCTTTACTAGTACGCGTTCATTGTAATAGTAGTCAAGAAACTCAGGAATAATACCTCTCTTCTTTTGACTAAAGAGAAATCCAGCTTTAGTTACCGCACACTGCTCTTGCTTAATATAAGTACTAAAAGCCGTAGGAGATAACTCAAAACACTTACCAGATACATGATATATATTGATATTACCATTATTAGTCTTCTCTATCTTACCAATCTTCGTTTCAGGCGATAGATTTAATGAAATCATCACATTCGGGTATAGAGAGTTAGCATCAAACGATACAACACTTGTTTTAAAGCCTTTTTTAGGAGTAGCGACATAAGCACCAGGATTCTGGCCGGCTTTTTCTGATCGAATGAAAGTTGAAATAATCTCACCTCGAGCTCGCGCTTTAATTGCAAGAGCTCCGTTAATAACCGATAGAGTACCCATAGCTCCTTCAAGAGTAGTTAAGCCTACAACTGATAACATACGAAGTAAGGATATATACTGCAGTTTATCTTCCAACTTAATAACAAGATTAACGTCTTGTATGTTATAATCGACAAACGTCTGCCAGTCTGTATCGGATAGAGTAGCTAAATCAATATTACCGTAATCTATCTTACGTTGACCTAATTCTAACTCACCAATTGCATCAAGTTTATAGGATTCACGCAATTTAAGACAAAAACGTCGATAAATATCAAGATAATCAATTACAGATATACCATCTAAGAAATATCTCTTCTGTTCTCTACCAAACTTACCCATAAACGTACGATAATGTACTTTACCTAACGGAGATAACATATTAACATGCTCTTCACCAAGAATACGTTCACATCTATTAACAATATACGGAATATCGAAGCCAGAACAGTTGTGAGTATGTATGCCTTTACATAAAAATGTATGTGTCTCTGTAGTAATATCATACATTTGTACATTATTACCTGTTTTTAGTACTGGCTTGAGTCTTACTACAACTTTATCATCCTTTGAATACCAAGAGATATTATTAGATGCTGTATTTTTTATTTGCCTATAATTTAATTGTAATAATCTAGTTTTACGTTCTTGCTGAAATAAATTTAATGTTTCGATGTGTTGTTTGTTTAAGGTATTTGCAGCAATACGTAATATTGTTGTATCTGTATTTACACTTGATTGAATACCGTTCCACAATAAGAGTTCTTGTAAATCATTTAAAAAGCTATATTTTACACAATCATAATTACATAAGAGCACAGCATCTGCAGTAATGGAACCATCACCATCTATCATACCACTAAGAAATAACATAAACTGGTTATATGAAAAGCGGGATATTAACTCAATATTAGGCTGTTTGGTTAAACTTTCATTATAAATTATTTCAAAAAGTATGCCTAATTTATTATTATTATGGACTTGTTTACTATATGCTTGAAACTCTTTACCATTAAAGACAGTATTACATTCTAGTGAAAGACTTAAATCTGTATTGTGTTCTTTATTATAAATCTCTGTATAACTATCTACAACATTCTTATACTTGTTAGTGTAACGAAATGTATTTTCAGTTTTGGAAAATGTTCCATCTGTAAAAATAAAACCTAATAATTTTAAAATATCAGGACTAATAATTTCATCTATATTAATATCAAAACTACTATTTATTCGTTTTGTTTTTGTAAAATTAAATGTATATACATTAAGGTTAGTAGATACAATATATTTTTTAAGCCGTTCACTATTTTCAATTAAATCGCGATAAGTTAAATCTTTATTTTTATTGTTATTAAGATATTTTGTAAAATATACATAATGTGTATCTTGAAGCTTTATTATTTCTTTAACACTTAGCGTTTGTAAATTTTTTGTTAACACATTATAGCAACTATATTTTCCTTTTTCTAAGGTATATACCATAAATTTATGATCTATAGAACATCTTATTTGATCTCCATGCTCTGTAGTAAGTTTATATTCATCTTTATTACCTGTATTCATAAAATTATTTATACAAATACCATGAGTTTTAAGTGGTTTACTCTCGTAATTATTTGATAAATCTTTAATCTTAATAATTCTATCTTTGAGCCAGATATGCTGATTTTCTTCGAGACAGTTCCAACCAGTTATTACATCAGGATAATCGTCAGCTAAATACTCTATAAACTTAGTAAACAGTTCTCGCTCAGTTTTACAATGAACATAAGTAACATTATCTGCTTTATTCACATAAGGCTTTAAACCAAACGTAAAATATTGCTTATTTAGCGTATCATAGCAGGTAATAACATTAACTACATGAGTCGGATCGTCAATATTTGGAAAGCTACCAACAGAATAAGTCTCAATGTCAATATAGGTAATTTTAAGCGGTAATTTGGTAAATTCAGGCGTTTCATTTACATTACAAAAAGTATCAATTAGATATTGCTGCTCAGCCGGGAGATTTTCATACAATCTCTTAATACCTGAGCTAGTAACGAATTTATATCTATCATACGCAGTATTAAATGACTTCTTACGCACCTTAGTACCAAAGATTGACGTTTTTTCACCTCTCGGATCATCAACATACAAATAAGGAGTACAAGAAACCGTATTTAAGACTCTCTTACCATCTTCATCCCAAGTAAATAACTTAATAGCCTGCTCATTACTATTATAAATTGCATTTCTATACATATATTATCTATTATAGTATAGTTCATTTGCAAACTAATAGTTTTTACTTATTCCATCTAGATAAAAATGGTCGATTTGGTGAGCCGTAAGGTGTATTAAGTGCTTCAAGATGGCATCCAATGTTTTCCGGATTTTCGAGAATGCGAGTAGATCCCATAGCATTTAAGTTTTCAATATTTGCTTTATATTGCTTACGGTTTTTATAATTTAAAATAAGATCTATTTTAAATTTTAATTCCTCAGTAGTTTTAAATCTTAAATCTGCAGGCGCAGTAGAATATGTTACCAGATCTTGACATAAACAAGGTATTCCGAGTAAAGCTGCTTCAATAAATTTAATATCAGATTTTGATTTGTTAAAGTTATTGTCTTGAAGTGGTGCAATCATTAATTGCGCTTGAAGACCTGCAATAAACTTCGGATAATCAATTAAAGTTTGCCATTGATGAAATTCAATATCTCCATTTTGTACATACGGTAATAAAACAGGAGGAAATGACCCAACAAAAACCCATTTATATTTATGTCTTGTATCTATAACAAGCTGAACTATTTGCTCAAAGTCATCTTTACCACCTACTTTATTATCAACATCATAATGAGCACCAGAACCGGTGTATAAAATTCGAGGACGCTTTACATGACGTTCATAATCGTCCCAAACTCGTCGCTTATTATATAAATATCCCATCCAAGTAAAAGGAACAAAGTTTGGTAATACAGTTATTTCTTTTTTACCAGTTCTTTCTTGATAAAGCTTTTTCATAAACTCACAGGTTACTGTGACTTCATCACACATATTAATTATATCAATACAATTCTGACGTATTTCATCAGTATCAAATGCAAATTTGAATTTATTATAATCAGGAATGTCTTCTCTAAATACTACATCATCTACTTCATAAATAATTTTAAAGTTATGAGTCTTTTTAACGTCGGTTAAAAATTGCATAAACTCTTTTTGAGAATTACTTGCTTGTCGTTGAACTTTCACACAAGTTAAATTTTGATACCATCTTGGATCAAGAACCATTCCAGTTAATGAAGAAGAACAACCTCGACCTGTAGCATTGATTAATTGCTCAGGCCATAAAATTCGCCAATGACCGCAACCTGAATAATCTGCTAAATAGTTAATGTATCTCGGTAAAGCAAGTTCGGGTGGATCTTCTTGTCGAGATGCAGCTGGTACAAAGTTAGCACCGGTATGACCTCCTCTCATATGATTAAAGGGTAGAGCAAAAGGTGCAGGAAACGGATTTACGTTATACATACATTATATAATATATAATGATACCTAAATCTACTAATTATATGTTATATAATTAACTATATTTACTCATGTACATTAGAGCCTTCATGTGTAACGTATTTTTTATTTACATTTTTTAGCATATTATTTTTAACATAGACTTGAGTTTTTCCATCTATGTTTAAAAATGTAGGTACTTTTTCAATAGTACAATTTTTAACAATAGCTTTACCATTGTTTGTTGATGTACTTTCACCTATTCTAATAGCTGTTATACCTCCTGTTATATAGCAGCCTTCGACAATTAGCCCTACAGCTCCATTAACTTGACAACTCTTATCACCTTTGGAATTATTATAAAATTTACAATTTATAATTTTAAAATTATAACTTTTATCTTTAAGATTAGAAACAAAATCTTCACTAATACCTGTAAACAGTATATCCTCAATTGTTACATTAGGTGTTTGAACAATTATACCTCCAGGTACATCTCGAACATAGCCGTTTTTTAAAATGCAATCAGTTATTTGAATTTTAATAGGTGTATTAGATTCATCTTGACTATTTGATGATTTTTTTAATTTAGAGCCGTCTAAACAACCACCTTGTAAGTCAATTATATTTCCTGTAATTTTTATTTTACCATTAGTTGCTTCTTTAATATCATCAATACTATTCCAAACTGGTGTCCCAGTTAGTTTAATAGTGTATCTAGGTACAAAATTAGGAGGCTTTACACCGTCTTTTGGACCTGCACTAACGCATGAACTTAGTAACATCACACATAAAAATAACAATAGTTGTTTAATCATATTTTTGCTTATTTTTTGCTTATTTTTTCGATTTTAAATGATCCTGTAACAGTCTTAATTTTATTATCTGAAATAAAACTAACATCATCTACACCTATATGATAAGCTTTAACAAAATATGTATTTTCTACCTTTCCACTGCTATTATAATCGGTAATTAAATATCCTTGATCTACAGGTGTTGCGCATGAAAAAATAAAAATAAAAGGTAGTAATAGAATTGATCTCATTTATATTATTTACTCTTAAAAATTATATTACTCGACCAAAGCGCAAGCTATTCCTCCACGATTTAATAACTTTTCTAAATTACCTATTTCAATATAGCAGTTACCTGACACGCCCCATTCTGATCCCCAAGAGTTTCTTATCCATATTCGGTTATGCAGACCATCAAAGCGAAACGCTAAAACAGCATGATATCCTATTAAATTACCTCCGAGTGTAATTTGTCCATCTTTTTCTGTTGTATTCATTTTTTCATACCATGGAATACTCATTACAATAGGACTTATCGTATTTAGATACAGCGTTACTTCTTCTGATTTACACGTCCAATATTTTCTCTTAATAATTTTTTTATCGATGAGATAATCAACAGCGTGATTTAGTTGGCAGCCTTCTAGATCATCAGGCGTTTTTCCTAATTTACGAGCAGCTTTGTATATTTCAAGAGGCTGACACGGAGTCTGTGAAATGGGCTCTGCGTTAAGTAAACCTGTCAAAGCCATATCAACACAAATGCCTTTATCTCCTTGATCTAAGACTCTACCTATCTTATAATTACGAAAAATAGTCTCTTTTTTAGTGCTTGTAGTTAACGGAAAACCTAGTTGATCGTCTGGTATTTTAAACGGTAAAGCACCATAAGATTTCTTTAAAGGAGTGTTACTAGACATATTAATAATTATATCTAACGTGCAAAAATTGCTTAAATTTCTGTATAAGGTATACGGGTGGTTATACCGTTGCTTTTCTCAAGAAAAATAATTTCACCAGTTACTTGTTTAATAGATTCTTTTCTATGTGAGATAATAATAACACATTCGTCTAATTCATCGATTCGATTTTTTAGCACATCTGTAACTAATTCAATACCTTTTTCATCAAAAGATGAATCAAATAATTCATCATATATTGCAATATTATAACTCACTCCGCCTTGCATTCGACGTAAATCTGAAAATGTAAATAAACAAGCTAAATCAATAGCTTTACGCTCTGCTCCGGAGAAATTAAAATAAGAACATATTTTATTTTTTTCGTTTAATATCTCTTCCTCAAAGTATTCATTGAACATACATATAGAGTTTGAGTCAAGTTTTTTAAGATAAAATAATAATCTATTATTAAGCATATCGAGTAGCTTATTAACTATATATGATTTAACTCCTTCTTCACTGACAACATACTTTACGATATCTAAGTCACTAAGTCTTTTACTTAATTCGTCTTCTTTTACGATTAGCTCATTTACAGATACACTTTGTTCAGCAATAATATCGTTATAGTTTGTGCTATTGTCTGATAAATTTTCTATATCAGAATCTAACTCATTTAACCAACAGTCTAGCTGTTCAATACGTTCTTGTTTATGTTTTTTATCTAAAACTTTTAAACTGTTTTGATGAACGTTTTCTTTAAGAGATGCTAATTTAGTTTTAATAAGCGCCTTTTTATTAGCATATTCTTCCTGCAGTGTACTATCTCCTTTGATAGTTAATACTAAACTATCAATATTAGCTTTAATGGCATCTTTTTCTGTCTGTATATAGTTTAAGTCATGTTCTTCTATACCTCTTAAACATATAGGGCAAGTTTCTTCAGATGTACCTATTTTTTGATAGGTAAATTTTAAATCTGTAATACGCTGTTTATTAACGGCAATACTATCATTATACCTTTTAATATATTCCTCGCACTTGTTTAATTTTTCTTCATATAATACAATAGATTGCAAAATATCTGCAGTAGATACACTTTCAATACTGTTAATAATTTCTAGTAGCTGATTTTTTTCATTTATGTTATTAATTTTACGAGATTCATATAAATTAAGCTTTTCTTGTTGTGCACTAGCTATTTTAATCTGCTGATCATTGTAACTTTTAAGTGTTTTTTCTGCTTCAGTAAGTTTGGTAAAGTTTATTTCCTTTTCTCTTTTAATGTCAGTATACTCTGCGCGCAAAGCTGCAATCATATCACTAAAAACTTGGAGACCAAAAATATCTTCAATAAACTTACGTTTATCTATTTTACTCTTTGCCATAAACGGGATTGCATCATTAACCGTCATAATAACACAATTTTGAAAAATAGCAGGTGATGCACTTATTACATCACATATAAACTTATTAGTATTACCTATACTATCTAAAGTTTTTTCTATACCGTTTTCAAATATTTCTATTTTTGATGGAAATAAGTTACGAATAACTTTATATTTTTTTGTATCTGCAGAAGTAACAACCTCAAAATCTAACTCTACATGTGTTTTACCTCCAGTAATATTATTAGGTATTAGATCTTTTTTTAGTTCACGTAATGTTTCACCAAATATAGCAAAATATATTGATTCAGCAATAGATGATTTACCAATAGCATTACGTCTATCTGGCTTATCTTTATTATTACCTGTAATAATATGAAGTCCTTTTGAAAATTCTATACTAACTGGATCTTCTCCAATAGATAAAAAGTTTTTAACAGTAATTTTTTTAAAGTTTACGTATTTCATTCTTTACATTTCCGATACAAGTCGATAGTATAGTTTATTATAGCTTCTTTATTTTTAATATCTAGTAGATTAGTAAATTCAATAATGGCTTGCTCTATATCAATGCCTGAAAGGTCTTGTTTTTCTTTATTATCATCTAATATTCTATTAAAATTAATATCGTAATCAACTGTTAGCGCTTGAGGAGATAGCAAATGTAATTTTTTAATTAGAACATTCATATCATCTTGACAAATATTCAGATCTACTTTAAGTTTTACTATATTTTTATCAAATATTTTTTTAATCTTATCTGTAAAGCTACCTTCCTTTACTAGATCACTCAAATATATACGTTCATATAAAGGAGATACCTTATTTTCTATAAACACATATTCAAGAGTATCTAGATCTAGTATATGATAACCTTTAGTATTGCCTGCGTCACCAAAATCCATTTGAAAGGGATTACCAGCATATAGTATTGTACCTGAATCATATTGTTTTTCATGTCGGTAATGAAAATGTCCTGATATTACTAACGGAGCTTTGTGTAGTAAATCTGGTATATTAAATCCACTCTCACAATCCTTAAAAGTATTCATTTTAAAACTAATAATTTCAAAATGTCCGAATATTACATCACTTTTTGGGATATCTTCTATAGCGGTATTCCAAGGACAAAAAGTTATAGTCCGATCAAACGCGTTTAATGCGTATACACTTTCAAATATAGTAACATTTTTTCTATTTTTAAAGATAGATAGCGAGTTTACATCCGTTCTATGCTTGAAATAAATATCGTGATTGCCGGTAATAGCAATAAGGTTAAAATCTTTAAATATATCTAATATATCTGCTGATACTTGTAGAGTACTGACTGAAATCTCACTACGATTGTGATGCCAATCACCACAGAAGATAATATCTGTAATTCTCTTACTATTTAGTTCTTCTTTTAACCAGTTAGCCCAGTTTATTGCTATTTCATGCCAAAAACTACTATTAGAATGAATACCTAAGTGTAAATCAGATATAATAGCTACTTTTGATTTATTCAGCGTTGTATTCATCGTAATTATCAGAGTCGATTGGTTTAATGTAAATATGCTGACCGTGTGTAGTATACGGATCATTCATAGCACTTTCATAAAACTGCTCTTTATAATTTGTTAATGCTTCGTGATGTCTTTTTTCTTTTTTAATTCTATTAATAAATGCATGAAAAGCGATTGTAGTAAAGTATGAGAAGGGATTAGAGTTAGCATCAAAACTATACTTTCTATATTTTAGAGCTGCATACATTTTTATTAAAGCATCTCCTATCATATCATCTTTATATGTATAGTTAATAAAAGATGGATTGTAACTTAGTCCATAGGCTATCTTTTTTATATTTTCTGCAAGGTCATCTGTTAATTTATCACATTCGTAATATACTCTCAATGATTCTTTAAAATCTTTCGGATCAACATAATTGTGCTTCTCTTTAACTTCCTTCATACATAATGATATTACCGATATTAATTAAATCAAGGTTGAATTATATATTTTATAGTATTTTTTATTTTTTCTAACCTATAAATTTCTTGTCTTTTTAGATTATGCTCTTTACCATACTTTAAATTATCAGCAATATCTAAAATTATTAACTTTTCTTTATTATTATGCTTTCTTAAACCTCTACCAATTGACTGAACTGTGCGTACAAAGGATTTACCTCCTGCGGCAAAAATAATATTATGAAGATTTTTAATATTCACACCAGTTGAGAATATAGCACTAATAGCAACACATATAATGTTGTTATTTTTTTCCATTATTTGCTTTATTTTTTCTCTTTCATCAACTTCAACCGAGCCTCTTATAAAAAAGACCTGCTTATCAGCGAGATTTACTAATTTGTTATAAACTATCTCACCGTGTTCAATAAAATTAACAAGTATTAATGTATTATTATTGAGTTTTTTACATAAAGTTAACAATAAGTTATTTCTAAACTCACTATTATGTAAAAAAGTCAATTCATCCCTGTAACTATTGTCAGTTAGATTAGGCGGTCTGCTGTTATATGTAATATCTAGTGTTTTGATCTCAACATTTACTAAAAACTCTTCTGTTCTTAGCTCATAACTTGATTTTTCGTATATTGTCGGACCAAATTTACCTAAAATAGACCATTTATCGACTTGTTCTTCAGGTAGAGTACCTGTAAAACCATACTTACTAAGGGTTTTTATCTTAGAAACTATCTTACTAATCTTATTATCTGCTTTAATGACGTGTGCTTCATCTACTATAAGTAAATCTACATACTTTACCCATTCATTCCTATCAAATTGACTCTGAAGTATACCGATATTACAAATAATAACATTAGCCGACATATCTGGAGCATGTGCGCCGGTCCATTTTGTAAGATTAAAAGTAATACCACATTTAATAAACTCATCATATGTCTGTGCTACTAAACCTAAGTCAGGTACAATGACTAAACACTTAAATAAGTTAGGTTTATTGCTGTTTTTATAGTGATTTTCAATAAGAGCAGCTGTTACAAATGTTTTTCCTGCACCAGTACCTAAGATACATAGTCCTCTTCCTAACTTCAAGGCTTTTAACACAACTTCTTCTTGATAATCACGTAACTTATACTTAAAAGTATCAAGAAGAAGGGGATTACTGTTAGATATAGTGTCTAACACCTCCTGTAATTTACTTGTTATAATAAGATTAACAAGTTTTTGGGTTTCTATAAGGTATTTTCGTAACTCCCAGTAGATTCCAAACTCACAAATACCTGTTGGTGTGATTATATACTTACGTTGAGGTGCAAATCTATTAGTACGTCGTGCAAAATGTGCGTTTTTAACCTTAACACTGAAAAAGTTACGGATTTCTGCAAATAAATCAGTATTTTCCGTATAAATTCGCAATTTACCTGCAGAAACAGTGTAATCTAGTGTAATATCCGTCATAATTGCTCAAGTTTAGCTAGTTCAACAACGTTTTTTATCTCCCACACCATGGATCCCATAATTTTTTCGACTTTTTCGAGGTATTCAATAATATAATCATACTCTTTTATCTTATCACTGTATGTTTCCATGTCTTTTGTGTTTTCTGCTGCGTATTCTGCTGTTTGTATAGTAATTTTAACGGGACTTTCATTTAAAATACGTTGTGCAAGCTCTTTTTTAAATGCTTTTTTATGTTTTATAAGCTTTTCTCGTTTAATCTTAGCATCAATTAGTCTAGCTACCCAAAAATGCTTACGAGAAGGCAGTTTTAACTGAATATCCTTGATATTAAAGTCAGTTACCACTAAATCTTTATTAATCTCGTCTATATATTTGGCTAATAGTTCCACATATACAGTATAAATATAAATATGACTAAATCAATAGGTAAATTTCAAGAAGCTTTTAACAAAGTAATAGAGGAGGACTCTTTTTCTGCAGGAGCTCTTGGAGGATCTGCGGGAGGATATAACCCCTCAGCAGGTAAAATTTCGTCAACTGACTTTTATGCTCCAGGAGATGCGCGTATTGAAGCGCCGCCTGGCGTTATACAAAAACGAATCGGTGCAATAAAGTTAAAATCAAAACGAACACGTAAACAAACTAAAAGACGTACACAAAAGCGAGGAACAACAGCACTATGACTGACTTAGGTCATTGGAACTATGCTAATATATTAACAGAATCGACTGAATTACCGTTCGGATTTGTGTATATTATTACAAACTGTGTTAATAATAAGAAGTATATTGGTAAGAAGCAATGTCAAACAGTGAAAAAGCGGGCTCCTCTTAAGGGAAAAACTAGGAAACGACGTGAAATAGTTGAGACAGACTGGAAGACATATACATCATCTTCAAATGATTTAAATAAAGACATAGAATTACACGGTAAATCTAATTTTAAATTTGAAATATTACAGTGGTGTAACTCAAAGTGGATGTTATCATATATAGAAGCTAAACTTCAATTTGAACATGAAGTGCTTTTAGATAGCTCATACTATAATGGAATCATTAACTTACGCATCGGTAAAAAACCAGCAAGCTACGATTGTTTATAATGTTAATAATAAGAAAATTAATTTACTTAATATAAACGATATCATAAGAGATGCTTACTTTCAAGTAAATATAGATGCAAGTACGTATAATATACCAGATGATTATAAAAACGGTGATATAAAGAAGTTATTTTACAATTATGTAATTTATGAATTATGTGAGATGTTAAAAGTTAAACATAATGGTTATAAGACAGTTATATATTATAATACACACTCTAAATTTAATAAAGAAATAGGTAAAGATTTTATTAAAGCTAGTAGCTATATTATTAATAATCTAATAAAAATGCTACCTCTTATTTTTATTAGAATTAATTATACTTTTCATACGTTTATTCAAAAAGTAGAACAAAACGACACAGAGTGTTGTATTTTAATAGAGAATAGCATTAAAAAAACGTTAGATTTTGATATGTGTAAAATAACGTCTAAGAAACTTAACTCCTTTATTACTAAAAATAAATTAACATTTTTAGGTGAAGGTTATTTTAAAAATAACTTCTATAAATTATTATTTTAAGTATAAATATTATTATGAGAAAATTTTTAAGGGTGGTGGAATCTAATCTACCGTCAGAAGATCAGACTAATCATACTTTAACGTCTAATAGTATACTTATGGATATAACAGACAGTATACGAAATTTAAATTTAAAATATTTTATTAAACCGAGTAGACCTACTAAACCAGCAGCGACTGGAGATGTAGAAGAAACAGGTATTATATATGCTAACAATACACCTAAGTTTAAGATTACTATAACACCTATTGTCTCAGAAGATGCAGAGGACTCTGATATTATAGGAGGCGGAATAAAAACAAGTACTAAATACGGTCCCGGTGCTCGTGTAGCTGCAGATAAACTAGCTCAAACTGCGACGCGTAGATTTTCTGATGTAGAAAAAGAATTAAATTCAAGAAAACCTAAAGCAAATATAATTTAATGAAAACTCTAAATCTAATAAACAAATATTTTAGAATTATAGAGCAAAGTAATCAACCTCTTGATGCAACAGAGCCAACTTCTCAGCAACCTCAAGAAGGAGCACCTGCTTCTGAGCAACCTGAAGAAGAGGATAAAGGTATAGCTAGTGCTGGTGAACAATATTTAATTGTTTTAGCTATTAAAGCATTTGCACATACCCCTAAAAATGAAGAATTGCGGTGGCTAGATAAGATACAATCAACTTATCGTAATACAAATCCTAAAAAAATAGCAGCACACATAGCTCCAAGGGTTGGTCTTTCACAAAAAGAATTTTCAAAGTTATATGTAGCTCCTAAGCCAGATCAAGAAGTTAATCCGTTATCTGAAGAGGGTGAAAAGATGTTAATTGATATCATTATGAGAGCATTTGAACATACTCCAGATGATAATGAATTATCTATAATAGATACAGTACGTCGAGAATATTTTAAGACAGCTCCAGAAGAAGTTACCTCAACAATACAAAAGTTACTTGATGGTGGTAAAGAAGAGCTTACAAATACTATCAATCAATATTATTAAAATTATGAATCATAGACTTGAAGCTATATATGAAAGTATATATAATAATACTAACGAGTATAATACACCATCAACATTAGAGGAAGCATATAAAAATATATATAAGCAAGCTATAATACCAGAAAGATTAGAAGTTAGAGGTTATAAAAATAAAAAAGCTGTCGCACAAGCTATTACAAATAATAATCCCGATTTTAAAATTGGCTCTACTAGTCCTGATATTAGAATACAGCCAATAAATAAAGAATTAGCTAAGGATAAAGATAATTTAAAAAAATCTTTTATTGATAGTTTAGATGATATTAATTTAGTATTTATTGATACCTTACAGCCTCGAGAGTCGGGTAATCCGTCTAGTAAATTTAACGCCTTCAAGGTTAAAGATGCAATATCGGCTAATGAATTTATAATAGTTATTTCTGGAGGTGCAGCTGCTAATAAAGGTATGGCGTTTGAGCGCGATATTCTTGAATCATTTAAAAAATACTTTAATGAATTAAATAAAGCTGAAACAGACGAAGACAAAGAATTAATTAAAAAACCTTCAATGATTGAAAAACTTGAGGATAATTTAGATGTTAAATTTGTAGGTGTAGATGAAAATGCAACATTTACAAGATCGGTAAAGCGTCCGTTAACAGTATCTGGCGCTAATGATAAAGGTAAAGAGATTGCTGATGTTACGTTAATTGATGAAGACGGTAATCCGTACTTTATATCTTTAAAGGATATTGGAGGTAAAACAGTAGGCAATGCTGGGGCCGCTAGAATGTTCGGTATTAAGGATAATAAAGTCGATTTTATAAACAAAGAGCGTGACGACATAGGAGGTAAATTAATGAAAGCAGCTGGGGTACATATACCTGCTGTTGAAAGAGGTCTGTCTGATTATTATAATAAAACAGTATCTCCACCTGAGTTAGCTGAAGTGATTAATACAACTGATCAAGCTGATAAAGATGTACTTCATAAGTTTATTGAATCAGCGTTTGATTACGGCTATATTTATGTTAAGCGAAAAAATACAAAAGATGACTTAGAAATAGAAGATTTATCAGATGAAGATAAGTTAGTTGATTTTATTGGTGATATTACTAAAGTTCAAGTAAAATATCCGTTTTATCAATCTGATGCAAGAAACGATAGTAGAAAAAGTATTAGTATTATAATGACAACTGATAAAAATATCTATAGTTTTGATATAAGAAACAAAAGTGGTGATATTTTACCTAGTGAGATTAACTTAGTAAAATTAGGTTCAAAGAAAGAATTAAAAGCTGCAGCAAGTAGTGCTGCAAAAACAGATACTGAGGATACTCAATTAACCGATATGTTAAATTAATTTATGTTAAAATTCAACCAATATTTTAAGCAACACGTTCAATTAGTCAACGAATTTTTTGATGCTATTGATGGCGCAGTCAAGCATATTGATCATCTAGAGGAAACTATATTAAATAAAGGTAAGCAGGGAGTAAGAGAGGCTTTAAACCAAATTGAAGCTTCAATTTCATATTTTGTAGATGAAACTGATTATAAGATAAGTACTAAATTTGATGGCAGTCCTGCTATAGTAGCTGGAGTTGATATAAATGATAGATTTTTTGTAGCTTCAAAATCGGCTTTTAATAAAGAGGGTAAATTTAACTACACAAAAGAAGATATTCAACGAAATCATGGCCACGCACCGGGGTTAGTTGAAAAGTTAAGCTTAGCGTTAGAATATCTACCGTCATTAAATTTAAAAGGCATATATCAAATGGACTATATGTTTGATAATATAATTAAGCAAGTTGAAACACCTAAACTAATTGATGGTGTCAAAAATGAAAATCGATTTATAACGTTTCAACCTAATACTATTAAGTATGCTGTATCACCAGATAGTCCATATGGTACTCAAATTATAAATTCTAAAATTGGTGTAGCAATTCATATTGAGTATATGGTTCAAAATGGTATTCTTAAGGTTAAAAAATACACTTCTTCACCAGATGAGTTTACGCCGTCGAAGACTGTGTTTGTATTTAATATCTTGGCAAATAAGCCTAAAAATGGTGCTAGTAAGTTTGGTAAGATTTTACTAAGAGATGTGCAAAAGAAAAAGAATTTAGCTTTAAAATTAGCTAACTCTGTTGATTTTAGTGGGTTAGCTAATTACACAATACCTCTTAAAACATATATTAATACTGAAGTTAGGGCAGGTAGATTTCTTGAAGATCCTGCAATGTCTGCTACTGAATTTATTACTTATATGATGGGTAAACTCACTAAGGAAATGGAAAATCTTAAAAGTGATAAAGGTAAAATTAAAAAAGAAGAGAACATGAAAAAAGTTATTTCTGAATTAAAAGCTTTAAAGCCGTCTATACGTAAAGCTTTTGAAATAACCTTAATAGTCGCTAATTTAAAAAATAATCTTATTCGTATATTTAACGAAATTACTAAAAATGATCTACTCGGCACGTATATCGAGGAATCAGCCGGAGTATGGCAAACAACAGCACCTGAAGGTTATGCTTTGTCAAAAGTTAATAATACAGATGGTGAAACCAACGATATAAGTAAACTTGTTCAGCGTGTTGGAGGATTTGCGCAAGCAAATTTTGCAAGTCCGGCACCTGGTCGAGATAGGCCTCAAAAATAAATATGAAATCTTTTAAAAAATACTTTTTAGAACAAGCAGAAGATTCTATAGCTATATTACCTGGAGGATTTAAACCACCTACAAAAGGACACTTTAACGCTTTTAATTATTTGTTACAAGACGCTAATAGAGGTATTGTATGTATCGGTAATAAAGATAGAGAAGGTATTACTGCTGAAATGTCTAAAAAAATATGGCAAATATATTCTAAATACTTTAATAAACCTGTTGAGGTAGTAGTGTCGTCAAGTTCACCTGTTAAATCAGTTTATGATATTGCTATAGCAAACCCTGATATAAAACTATATATAGGGGCAGGTTCTAAAGATGAAAAAGATAATAGATTTACAAGTTTTACAAAAAATATAGAAAAATATCCTCTTGTAAATATTGTACATATACCAATGCAATCTGAAGGTATATCTGGAACATTAACAAGACAAAAAATTCAAACAAATATTGATGATGCGTTAGATTATTTTTTACCTGACTCTGTTAAATCAAATAGAGAAGACGTTTTACAAATAAAAAATATTTTATTGAATAAATAAATATATGTTTACGAGTAAAGATCAGGCAAAATTATCTAATATATACACACTTATAGAGGAAATGAATCTAAGTCCTGTATTACAGGGTAATGAACTAGAAATATCTGCTGTAATACCTACTACAGAACATGAAGAAGAAGCTGATAGTGCAGTTACTATGGCTGCTTCTGATTTGTATAAGATAGAACGAATAGTATCTGATTTACATTCAAAGATTGAAAGTCTACCTGAAATAGAAGGTTGGGTAGCTGCTAAAATTACTTTAGCAGCTGATTATTTATCATCTGTTCATGATTGGATTACCCATGAAATGCAAGCTGATTGCGGATGTAAACAAGATAATTCAGCAGAAATGTTTTCCGTAGGATATGAAGATGAAAATATTTAAAGATTTTTTTTTAGAAAAGCAAATATTAGGTCTTATTGAATTTTTTGATATTGAGGGTATCGGTAAAATTCCTGCTAAATTAGACTCTGGTAACGGCGCGTTTAATGTGTTACATGGAGATAATATACAGATTCAAGGTAAAAAAATATTCTTTAAAACTGTTAATAATAAAACTGTTGTTAAAGATATTAAAGATACCATAATGATTAATATCGGATCTGGGCATACTGAAGAAAGACCAGTTGTTTATTTTAATGTAACTGTAGGTAGTAAGAACTTTAATGATGTTCCTTTTTCTATAGGTGATAGAACTACTAACATATATAAAATATTAGTAGGAAAAGACTTTATTGAAAATAATCTGGATGCTTTAATTGATGTTGGTCAAGAAAATATTGCAGATGATAATATACAGGCTAATTAAGAAATAAACCAATCTGGAGATTTACGATGTGTCCAGGTAGCAAACTTTTTATCATGAATAATATATTTACGATATTGATCAATAGCTGAAAGTTTATTAAAGTCAGGTACCGTTAGACATATACTATCTGACTTAAAAGCAACTACATACGGCGTTAGCTCTGTTTTGGTTATGGTAGTATTATGAATATTATCTTTGCACCACTTAATAAATTGATGAGTAAAATGTTCAGCAGCAGTTGGCCATCTAAGCATTCTTTCAGTAAACATTTCTAAGGTATGATCAACAAGCCATCGAAAATTTTCGATAGATTCTCTAGCCCAAATAGAACATTGATGTTTAGCATAACCTTTACCTGACTTACGCGGTGTACCTTTTTGTGTTCTAGGAGTTGATGGATGATTTAATACATCTTGAGGAAAAGCATGAGCTAGCATAATAGCGCCTTCAATTTGCATTTTAGATCGCACGTGCTGATCGCAAAGATTATGCGCTGCAATAATAGGATTAGAATCGGTTACAAAAATATTCATTATATAGTATATTAATTACGGGAAGACATATCGATAAATTTATAAAATTCATTTCTTGTCTTTTCATCATTCATAAAATCACCTGATAGTTTACTTGTTACCATATAGCATCCATCATGCTTAATACCGCGATGACATGCACATGTATGTTGAGCCTTAATTACAACAGCAGCTCCTAAATTGTCTTCACAAGCAAGGTTAATGGCATTATGTACTTGCGTTGTAAGGGCTTCTTGCAATTGTGGCCGTCTACCATAAAATTCAACAATTCGATTAAGCTTACTTAAGCCAATTACTTTACCGCTACTTGAAGGAATATAAGCAACATGTACTACACCAGTAAAAGCAAGATGGTGATGAGAACAAAGAGATTTAAGCGGAATATTACATTGAGCAATAATACCATCATAACCATCAGAAGGAAAAGCAGTAACAGATGGAGGCTGACTATAACAGCCTGATGCAATATCATTTACAAAAGCTTTTGCTACTCGCATAGGAGTATTAGCAGAGTTTGGATCATTACGCCAATCAAAACCTAATGCATCCATATATTTTTCATAAGCTGCAGCTGCTCGCTTAATAATAACTTGCTTTTCTTGCTCCGTACGAGGAGAATTACCATTTGCATTAGGTAATTTAAATACTTCACCAACCTGTATTGTATTAATATCTGTTTCTTCCATAAGAATATTATAAGGTAGTTCATTTAAATAACAATAGAGAATAAATAAAAATATGTTAAAGAGTCGTGAAGTATATTCAGAAAGTTTTGCAGGTAAAGTTGCACGTATGGCTGCAAAGGCAATTGCTCCAGAGTTAATGAATATTAAAGATAAATACGCTGCAACTATTAAAAAAGTATCCAGAGCTTTTAATGAACCAAAGGCTGCATTAAAAGACTTATTTGAAAGTAACCCAGATAAATTTAGAAACTGTAAATTAGTAGAATTGGTAAAAGATAGTGCTGCAGGTGTAATTCCGGAAGCAGCTGCTCCATACATGGGACCGGGAAATTTTCCAGCTCCTGGAGTTCAGCAGGGGAGGTTGCCAGTTCCACCACCTGCGCGACCAAAGGCGGTGATTACCCCTGCAGCTGTGAATACCTCCGTAGCTCCAAAAAATAAAAAATATAAAGGATCTTATAAAGCAATTTTTGAAGGTAGTGTTAAAGAAGGTAATGACGCTAATTCACCTCTACAGTACAGTAAGAATTTTTCCGTTACTATAAAGCCTAATAATCCTAGAAATGACGAAGATATAAAATATGTAGCAGATACGGTTATTTTTAAAGATGATGTAAAGTTTACTCAAGTTGATGATTCAAATAGTAATACAAATGACAAAGCTTATGAAGTATTATTTACCTCTGAAGTATTAAAAAATAAATTTAAATTAAATTCTAAACCTAATTTTAATAGTCTAGGTGATATTAAAAAAGGTGATCCATTAATGGGTTATAAGTTAAATTTTGATGGCACAGTTACGGTCGCTGGATCGTCTAACCCGGTTAAAGACGACGAATATATTATTGTTAAAAATAATAATGGACGTCTACAAAGTGATGGTAAGCTGTATAAGGGTGGTAAAGTAATTGTCAGCAGTGTAAATATAAATTATAGTCAAAAAAATCTAATACTTGAATCAAAAAAGTTAGTTGACTTATTTTGTAAGTGAATAAATAAAATAAGATATAAGAAAATAGTTGATATTACTATTGAACTAAGATATAATATTCATATATGAGTAATTATACTAGTACAAAAATTATTGAGTTAGGATCATGTGCATTTCGACAATGGAAAGCTAATCATTCTAGATGTCAATTTATTCATGGGTACCAACTTAAAGCTAAAATTTGGTTTGGTTGCAGTCATCTAGACGATAAAAACTGGGCTGTTGATTTTGGAGGACTTAAAGAAATTAAGAAGCTACTTCAGGATCAATTTGATCACACAACTTGTGTAGCTCAAGATGATCCGGAATTACAATCCTTTATTGATCTTAATACAAAGGGTATTATTGACTTACGTATTATGCCAGATGGTGTTGGAATTGAACGTACTGCTGAATTTGTATATAATCTTGTAGATAAACAAATTCGTGAACAAACGAATAACCGATGCTGGGTTATTCGTACAGAAGTTTTTGAACATGAAGACAATTCTGCTATTTATCAACCACCAAGTAATAAAACGACTCAAACAGTAGCTACCTGGCAAGCAGATCTTACTGATATCACTGAAAGCTCTGGGTCTCTGGCGGTTGAACAGCTTGAGTTAGATCTAACAGTGACATCAGATTCAACTCAAGCAGAGCAAAGAAAAGGTGCTAATGTAGGTAATAATACATCTGAAGGTAAATCAAACTGGTTCTCTGGTACTTCGTGGGGCTAACATATTAATTTACATAAAAAATGCGTAGATAACAAAATCTACGCATTTTTTATGTAATTATATTAAGCTTTTTCTAGAACATTAACAATAAATTTCAAAATTTTACTTCGAACAATCTCTGAATCACCAAATTTACATCTATAAATGTTGTTTTGTACACATTCTGGTGTATCAAATGCCGCTAATATTTTATGAATACATGTTAGCTTACCAATATCTGATTGAAACGGGTCGCCACACAAGACATATCGGGTATTTTTACCAAAACGAGTTAAAATAGTAGTAATTTCACTCAAAGTTAGGTTTTGAATTTCATCAACAATGACAAAAGTGTTATTAAATGTTAAACCTCTTACAAAGTTTACAGGAATTGCTTGAATAATACCTGCAGATTTAAGCATTTCACAAGTACTATCACTTGTAACTTCCTTTACTTTTTCAATAAGAGGCATAGCATATGGTGAGAATTTATCATCTACTTCACCAGGAAGAGCACCAATACTACGGGAAGCTGACTCAATAACAGAACGAATATACATCACGTTTTCGATCTTTTTTTCCTTAATAAGTTCCAATGCTGCTAAAACAGCTAGATATGTTTTAGCTGAACCAGCAGGTCCATCAATAAAAACCATGTTCGTATTATCTTGTTTTATACGTTCATAACACGCTAAATGTTTTTGATTAAAATGAAATGGTCTTTTAATATGGAAATTACTCATCCAATTGTTAGAGATACACTCTTCGATGCTAGAAGTGTCCTTAGGACTATCATTTTTACGCGTACGCGTAGACTTACGTGTCATATAAAGCTATTTAATAATCAAAGATACAGTTTAATACAAGTGTTTTTATTCTTTTTTTTATTTTATACTTGCACGTATTACGAACTAATATATAATAATATTATGATTGATAACGAGAAAGAGAGTTTATTTTTATCTGATGATTTGTTATTTTACACTTTAGAAGGAGAAGGTGAATATATTGGTAGACCTTCCGTTTTTATGAGATTATCTATGTGTAATTTAACTTGTAAAAATTTTGCGAGTGAGGATTCACCACATGGATGTGATTCATATATTTCGTGGAGTATTAAAAATAAAATGACTTTTAATGAAATCTTTACTCTTATGGAAAGTAAAGGATATATTGAGAAACTTAAAGCGGATTTTAAATTATGTAGTAGTGGATCTATTTTAAAAATTACCGGAGGTGAACCCTTAATTCAGGGTAAACAATTACTTAAATTTATAGAAGCATTTAAACAAAGATATAAGTTTGTACCTACAATTGATTTCGAAACGAATGCTACAATACAGCCTAGTGATGAATGGTTAATATATAACGCAACTTTTACTACATCACCTAAGTTAACTACAAATGGTGATGAAGAAGAAAAGACATACAAGCCTGAAGTACTAAAATGGCATGTAAAAAATAAATCTGGATTTAAATTTGTAATTAATAAATCAGAAGATATTGATGAAATTTGGCGTAAATATGTTACAGATAAAGAAGGTATTAATATTCCGGTACATCGTATTTGGTTTATGCCTTGTTGTGGATCAAGAGAAGAACATATTGAAAAAGCTCCTGCTGTAGCAGAATATGCAAAGGCTTTAAATGTTAATTTTTCACCTAGACTTCATTTATTGCTTTGGAATTTAGCACTTCGTGTTTGATTTTTTAAAAATAACAAATAAATATAAAATATGAAATTAAGCGTAGTTTTTCTAGTTTTAAATCAACTGAAGGTAGATCATTGGCAGACAAAAAAGCATTCCGAGCATATTGCGTTAGGAGAAGCCTATGAAGCTTTAGATGGTTTATTTGACAGGTTTGTAGAGGTGTTTTATGGTAGAATGGGTGTTAACACTGATAATAAGATTACATATTCTATCAAAGTAGATTCGTATAGTTCTGATTTAATTAAAAACTATACACAAATGAGAGATAATGTTATTATGTATTTACGTGACATTACATCTGAATATGATATGCTTAAAAATATTCAAGATGAAATAGAAGCAGAATTCGATAAACTTATTTATAAATTAAATCAGCTTTAATGCCTATATGAGAATAGCAATATCTGGAACAGCAAATACTGGTAAGACAACTTTAATACAGCAATTCTTATCAACATGGCCTCAATACAAAACTCCTCCTAAGTCTTATCGCGATATTCTTGTAGAAAATAATCTCAATCACTCTACTCAATCAACAGTTAAGACACAGTTTACTATTCTTGACTTTATGGTTAAGCAATTAAAGTCATATACTAAAGATGATAAAGTAATTTATGATAGATGTCCGCTAGATAATCTTGTATATAGTTTATGGTGCAGTGAAAAAGGTGTAGAAGGTTTTGATAAAGAGTTTATAGAAATGACTGCATATTTGACGAGAGAGTCAATGCGAGATTTAGATATTATTTTTTTATTAAAACATGATAAAGCAATACCAATAGTAGATGATGGAGTACGTGATGTAGACGTTAACTTTATACAGGAAATTGACGCTTTATTCTGTGCAATGCATGATCAATATGCAAATAATATTCAGCTGGATAAATTCTT